>Ga0224513_10000323_pt1 | contig 17821 bp, 12 predicted proteins | sample SF_May12_sed_USG_5_FD_169109 | JGI IMG/M metagenome (GOLD analysis project Ga0224513, IMG submission 169109) | Sediment microbial communities from San Francisco Bay, California, United States - SF_May12_sed_USGS_21 | ecosystem: Environmental > Aquatic > Marine > Sediment | place: USA... | reverse complement strand
TACATCGTCAGCGTGTCGTAATCGACGCGCATGATCGAGTTGATCGTGTTGATGAGCGACACGGCATCCGCACCGCCGTCCTTCGCCGCTTTTGCAGGCGGCAGGATGTTGGCGACGTTCGGTGTGAGTTTCACGATGACAGGCACGCTCGCCGCCGCCTTCGCCCACTCGGTCGCCATCTGGATGTACTCCGGCACCTGGCCCACGGCGGCGCCCATGCCGCGCTCCGACATGCCGTGCGGGCAGCCGAAATTGAGCTCGATCCCGTCGGCGCCGGTGTCTTCGATCATGGGCACGTATTTCTTCCAGACCTCTGCGTTCATCGGGAACATCACCGACACCACGAGGGCACGGTCCGGCCAGTCGCGCTTGATCTGCCGTATTTCGTCGAGGTTGGTCTGCAGCGGCCGGTCCGTGATCAGCTCGATATTGTTAAAACCGATGACACGCCGGTCATTGCTGTGGATGGCGCTGTAGCGCGGGCCGTTCACGTTTACGATCGGCGGATCCTCGCCGAGCGTTTTCCACACCGCGCCGCCCCAGCCCGCCTCGAACGCACGATTGACGTTATAGGCCTTGTCCGTCGGCGGCGCCGACGCGAGCCAGAACGGGTTCGGCGAGCGAATGCCGAGGAATTCAGAAGCCAGGTCAGCCATAGCCGTTCTCCCTTGTGCGCAGGTAGTGGTCGATCGCGATTGCCGCCACCTTGCCGTGCTGCACGGCCGTTACCGTGAGGTCGTCGCCGCCGAGCACGCAGTCGCCGCCGGCCCACACGCCCGCAAGCGACGACGACTGATTATTGTCGACCACGATCTTGCCGGACTTCATCTTTATCGAGCCGTCCTCGAGTACGCCATCTCTGAGCTGCTGGCCGATCGCCTTGAACACGACGTCGGCGTCGAGCGTGAACGTTTCGCCGGTATCAGCGATCGAGCCGTCCTCGCCCGGCGCGGTTCTCTCGAACAGTACGCCGCTCGCGTGCCCGGGCCCGAGAATCTTCAAGGGCCGCGCCAATGGGTGGATGGTGACTCCGCTGGTCTTCGCGAGATTCTTCTCGAAGTCGCTGGCGCCCATCTGGTCGAATGTCCGGCGGTAGACGATGTCGACCCGCTCCGCCCCCAGGCGCTTCGACTGTACCGCAACGTCGATCGCCGTCATGCCGCCGCCTATGACCACGACGCGGCGGCCCACCGGCAGGTCCCCCTTGTCGCTGGCCTGGCGCAGGTCGGCGATGTATTCGACTGCGTTTTCGACACCGGGCAGGTCTTCTCCCTCGATGCCGAGTTGGTTGATGCCGCCAAGCCCGACGCCAAGAAACACCGAATCGTACTCGTCCCTGAGTTGCGTGACGGTAACGTCCTTACCGAGCGTAACGCCGTTCCTTACAGCGATGCCTCCGATCGACAGGATGTAGTTGACCTCGCGCTGCGCGAAATTGTTGACTGTCTTATAGGCGGCGATGCCGTATTCGTTCAATCCGCCGAGTTTCTTGTCGCGGTCGAAGAGCGTTACCTCGTGTCCGAGCACCGCGAGGCGATGCGCGCAGGACAATCCGGCAGGCCCGCCGCCGACCACCGCAACGCGGCGTCCGCTGGCGGCCTCCCGCGAGAACAATTGCGTGTCTTCGTCGAGGACAGGGTCGGTCGCGTATCGCTGCAGCAGGCCGATCTCGACCGGCTTTTCTTCGTGCAAATTGCGTACGCAGGCTTCCTCGCACAAGACTTCGGTCGGACATACGCGCGCGCACATTCCGCCCATGATGTTCTCGCTCAGGATCGTGTGTGCCGAGCCTCGCAGGTTGCCGCTGCGAATTTTCTGGATGAACCCCGGAATGTCGATGTCGGTCGGGCAGGCCGTCGTACAGGGCGCGTCGAAACAGAAGTAACAGCGGTCGGCTTCGATCAGTGCTTCCGGGTGCGACAGAGGAGGATGCAACTCACTGAAATTTTCCGTGATTTCCTCGCGGCTGATGCGATTTGGGCGAATGTCAGGCATGGTCGTCTCAGCGTTTGACCGGCGTCGGTTCGTTACGTTGCGCCTGGATCTTGAGCGCTTCGTAATAGGACGCGAACGGCGGGCGGTTTACGTAACGGCCGGCGCCGCGTTCGACGTCGAGTTTGCCATCCGCGAAAACGACCTTGCCCTGGCTCAGCGTGTGCGAGGCACAGCCTTTCACGGTCATGCCCTCGAAGATGTTGTAGTCCACCTTCTGGAAGTGTGTCTTCGCCGAGATGGTCTTCGTTGCTTCAGGGTCCCACACGACGATGTCCGCATCGGCGCCGGCCGAGATGCTGCCCTTTCGGGGATACACATTGAATATCTGCGCGGCATTCGTCGACGTAACCGCCACGAACTCGTTCATGGTGAGACGGCCGGTGCTCACGCCGTGATGCCAGAGGACCTCCATGCGGTTCTCGACGCCGCCCGTGCCGTTCGGGATCTTGCGGAAGTCGTCCTTGCCCATGGCCTTCTGGTCGGCGCAGAAGCAGCAGTGATCGGTCGCCGTCGTCTGCAGGTTGCCGGACTGCAGTCCGCGCCACAGTGCTGCCTGGTGCTCGGCCGAACGAAACGGCGGGCTCATGACGTGCGCAGCAGCAACCTCGAAATCCTCGTGACGATAAACCGAGTCGTCGACCAGCAGGTGGCCGGCCAGGACCTCGCCGAATACCCGCTGGCCTTCGTTGCGCGCCCGCGTTATCGCCTCGAGCGACTGCCGGCAGGAGTTGTGTACGATGTAGAGCGGGACGTTCAGCACTTCGGCGATCCGAATCGCGCGGTTCGCCGCTTCGCCCTCGCACTGTGGCGGCCGCGACAGCGGGTGCCCTTCAGGACCGGTGATGCCCTTGTCGAACAGCTCCTGCTGCAGCCGGAATACGAGTTCGCCGTTCTCGGCATGCACCGTGACGATCGCGCCCAATTCGATCGCGCGCGAGAAACTGTTCACGAGAATCTCGTCATCGGCCATGATGGCGCCCTTGTATGCCATGAAGTGCTTGAAACTGTTGACGCCGTGCTCGTTGACGAGCGTACCCATGGCCTCGTGCACCGAATCGTCCCACCACGTGATCGCGACGTGGAACGTGTAGTCGGACACGGACTTTTCGGCCCACTCCCGCCACTGGTGGTAGGCCTCCATGATGTCCTGCTGCGGCCCCGGGATGACGAAATCGATGATCATCGTGGTGCCGCCCGCAAGCCCCGCCGCGGTGCCTGTCTCGAAATCCTCGCTCGCGACGGTTCCCATGAACGGCAGCTGCATGTGCGTGTGCGGATCGATGCCGCCCGGCATGACGTACTGGCCGCCGGCGTCGACGACGGTTGCGCCCGCAGGCGCGTCCAGGCCTTCGCCCACTGCGGCGATCAAACCGTCCTGGCACAACACGTCGGCACGCAGCGTCTGGTCGGCGTTGACGACGGTGCCGCCTTTGATCAGTACTGTCATGTTGAACTCCTCGCGTCGCCACGTGCGACGATGTAATAGATCAGCCCGCCGAGTATCGAGCCCGTGAACCAACCGTAGGTGTAGAACCAGCTGAGAGCACCCGTGGTGATTGCGATCAGTGTAAGGCCGACCGGGACCAGGAACGCAATGAAGCCGGCCTTGTTCCATGCCGGGTAGCCGGCATTGTCCTGGTAAAGCGCCAGTACATCATACGACTGGTTCTTCACGAGGAAATAATCGACGACCATGATGCCCGCGATCGGACCGAGCAGGCTGGAGTAGCCGATCAGCCAGTTCGAATAGAGGCTTTCTACGCTGACGTCGGTCTCGAGCCAGCCGAGTTTCTTCAAAAGCTCCCAGCTCATCAGCGCAATGCCGATGATGCCGGTAATGATCACGCCCTTGTTCTCGTTGATGTACTTGGGCGCCACGTTCTGGAATACGTTAGTTGGTGAAACGATGTTCGCCGCGGTGTTGGTCGAGATCGTCGCGAGGATGATCATGAGCATCGACAGCACCACCCACACAGGACTGTCGATCTTGCCGATGAGGTTGATCGGATCGGAGATCGTCTCGCCGACGAGTTCGACCGAGGCGGCGGTGAGCACGACGCCGAGGCCGGCGAACAGCAGCATGGTCAGGGGCAGGCCGATGATCTGGCCGATGACCTGGGATCGCTGCGAGCGGGCGAAACGGCTGAAGTCCGGAATATTCAGGGACAGCGTCGCCCAGAAGCCGACCATCGCGGTCAGTGCGGCCATGAAATAGCCGAAGAATGAGGCACCCTCGGGGCGGTTCGCTGGTACCGCCAGGACGTCGCTCATCGAGACCCTGGGCATCGCCCAGAACATCAGGCCGATGGCGACCACGAGCAGCATCGGGGCGGCAAGCGATTCCAGGTGCTTGATGGCTTCGGAGCCGCGGATGACGACGGCAATATTGGCCACCCAGAAGATGAAAAAGCCGATGACTTCGCCGGTTCCGCCCAGCGCCGCCCACGAATCGAATAGCGCCGAAAGGAGCAGGTGGATGGCGATGCCGCCGAACAGGGTCTGTATGCCGAACCAGCCGCAGGCAACGACGGCGCGGATCAGCGACGGCACGTTCGAGCCGATGATGCCGAAGGATGCACGCAATACGACCGGGCAGGGAATGCCGTAACGCGTGCCGGGAAAGGCGTTCAACGTCAGGGGGACCAGGACGACGATGTTGGCGATCAGGATGGTCCAGAGCGCCTCACTGACGGACAAGCCGAAGTAGGCAGTGAGCACACCGCCGAGCGTATAGGTGGGCACGCAGATCGCCATGCCGACCCAGAGCGCCGCGACGTTCCAGCGCGACCAGGTACGCTGCGAGGCTCGCGTCGGTGCAATGTCGTCGTTATAGCGCGGGCTGTCGGCAAGATCCCGGCCGAGTTCAAGTTCGACGTGTGCGCCGACCGTGCGGAGCTTACTGACCGGTGGGAGTTCGGACATAGCTGCCTCCGGGCTGCTTGACGTTCAGTCTTCGGTGAGCGGCCAGTACGTTTCGGGGCGGCGGTCCCGAAAGAACTGCCACTGGTCGCGAACTTCCCGCACCATGTCGAGATCGATCTCGTGCACGAGCAGTTCGTCCTTGTCGTAGCTCGCCTGTGCCTCGATGGTGCCGCGCGGATTGACGATGTAGCTCGAGCCGTAAAACTCGCCCATGTTCATGGTCGTGGCCCAGGGTTCCTCGCTGCCAATCCTGTTGATGGCGCCGATGAACACCCCGTTGGCCGCTGCCGAGGCCGGTTGCTCGAGTTCCCATAGATACTTGCTGAGGCCTGCTACGGTCGCCGACGGGTTGACGATGTACTCGGCGCCGTTCAGGGCGAGCGCCCGCCAGCCTTCCGGGAAGTGACGGTCATAGCAGATGTAAATGCCGAGTTTGACGTAGGCCGTATCGAACACCGGGTAACCCGAATCGCCCGGCTTGAAGAAGAATTTTTCGTAGAAGCCGGGATCGACCTGCGGAATATGCGTCTTGCGGTACTTGCCGAGGAACGTGCCGTCGGCATCGATCACGGCAGCGGTGTTGTAGTACACGCCGGTCATGTGTTCCTCGTATACCGGTACGACGATGACCATGGCGTGTTTCTTCGCGTATTCCTGCATCAGTTTCGTCGTATGGCCGTCGGGCACTTTCTCGGCGGCGGCATACCACTTCCTGTCCTGGCTCGGGCAAAAGTACGGCTGCGTGAATACCTCCTGGAAGCACAAGACCTGCACGCCCTGGTTGGCGGCATCCTCGATGAAAGGGATATGCGCCTCGATCATTTGATCGCGAATCTCGAGCGGCTCCATCGAGCCGTCGCCCTTGAGGGCCATCTGGATCAGACCGCACTTTACTTTGGCCATGAAAAACCTCGCTGTCAGGTGGCGGCCCGGCGCGGCCAATAACCGTTAGTTCTTTTTCTTTTCAACATGTTACCGGGCTTTATCGTGATACAGCATACGCCTTTTAAGGCGCAAAAAACACTGTCACTGCGGGATGGCCGACGTCCATGAACCGTGCATAGGGTTCGGCAGAATGTACCAGCCGTTGCCCCAGAGATGGCTGTGCTGCTCGACCATCGTCATGCGGTCGGCCGCGGTCGCGTTGTTCGTACAAGGCGCATACGGCTTCGTCCGCGCGCAGGGCAGGAAGTCGCCGAGATCGTCACCGATCAGTATCACCACACGGTGGGTTTGCGCAATGTAATTGCGGCGCGTCGACTTCTCGCGATTCCAGCCGCGTTCCTCCGAGAGGAAAACGTGCTCTGCATCGGCCGAAATTCCGACTTCGTTGATGTCGTCAATTGTTGACTGTCGCTGCGGGCAGGGGTCATCGATGCCATCTCTGGGTTCGCAGGGACGGTTTGTGACGAAGAACACGGTAACGCCAGCGGCTCGTGCCGCTTCGACGAATTGCTTGACGCCGTGTACCGGTGTCGCGTCGGTGCCTCGGACCCACTCGTCCAGCTTCCAGTTCTCGAACGGGCGCTCGAACGTCAGCTGGAAGTCGATGTGGCTGACCACGGTTTCGTCGACGTCCAGGATGACGGCAACCGGTAAGTCGTCGGCGTCATCCTGCCAGGGAATCACGCTCCAGGAGGTGTCCTCGATGAAACGCGGCAGGTCCCGGGTCGCCTCGGCATAAACCTGCTCGGTGATGGCGCGGTATTCGGCGGAATGCTTGACCCACAGCAGGCCGCCGTCGCGCATCGGGTCCGGTGCGGGCGCCTCGGTTACGCAGGCGGACAGTAACAGGATTGCGAAAAGCAACAGGCATCGAACGTTCATTCGCGGATTGTAGCAGCCCGTAGAATCCGCAATCGCAAAAGCGGCGGCTGTTAGGCAGAATCTTCGAAAACCGAAAGACAAGGCACACCCATGATTCGAAATACCCTGTTCGTCACGGTCTGCGCGCTTTTCGTTATTGCATGCAGCGCCACACCGCACGAGCCCCCGCAAGCCTCCGGCATCACGTTCATACACTTGAACGATACCTACCGCGTCGGTGCCGTCGAGGATGGCACGGCCGGCGGATTTGGCCGGGTAGTTACGCTGATTCGTGACCTGCAGGCGGAAGGCCGCGACGTACGTATCCTGCATGGCGGCGATTTCCTTTACCCGTCACTCGAGAGCCAGCTCTGGAACGGCATGCAGATCGTCGAGGCCTTCAACTTCATGGATGCGGTAGCACCCATGTATGTCGTCGCGGGCAACCACGAATTCGATCCACGCACCCCGGATCATCTCGTCGATGCCGTGAGGGCATCGGAGTTCGACTGGCTCGGCGACAACTATCGCTTTGCAACCGGTGTTGAAGAAGTCGATGGCGCGCTGCACGAACAGTTCATGTTGGAGGCGAACGGTCGCAAGATCGGGGTCTTCGCGCTGCTGCTACACGCTATCGACGGCGGCAACGACAGGGATTACGTGCCGACCGAACCCGACTATTTTGCGCATGCACAGCGCGTCATAGAGGGCCTGGATGCAGCAGGCGCCGACCTGATCATCGGCCTGACGCACCTCCACCTTCGGACGGACCTCGATATTGCTGCGCTGCGCGCGAAGTACCCCCAGTTCATGTTCATCGTCGGCGGACACGAGCACGAACCCGAATTCAGTGAGCTGCGTGATGACAGGGCAGCCGTCATGAAAGGCGCATCGAACGCGCGCAGGATATGGCGAATTGACGTGACCTTTGACGGGGACGGCGTGCCGTCGATGGACGCGCAGATGATCGACTTAGACGCGACAATCGTTCCGGATGCGGAGTACGCGAAAATCGAGGACAAATGGCGCGAGATGCTGCTCGAGCGCTTTCCGTTTCTGACGGCGACCGTCGGGCAGGCCGCGGTACCGCTCGATGCGCGTGAGGTTACGATTCGTAACGAGGAGAGTAACTGGGGGAATTTCGTCGTCGACCAGATGCGTGGTGCATTCGGCAAGCCGCCGGCTGACCTCGCATTTATCAACAGTGGCACATTGCGTATCGACGACTACATCATGGACGATGTGGCGTTCGAGGACATCGGACGCACCTTCGGCTTTTCTTCGTATCTCCGCTACATGACGTTGACTGGCGAGGAATTCCGCACCGTGCTGGAGGCGGGCTACCGCGGCACCGGGCCGAGCAAGGGTTACTTTCCGCAGGTGTCCGGTTTCCGCATCTGCGTCGATCGGTCGCGGGCGGAAGGCGATCGGATCGTGAGCCTGCAGGTACCGTTGGGCGAACACTGGCAGGAGATCGAGGAAAAACGGAAATACGGTGTCGTAGTCCCGGACTTCCTGTATCGCGGCGGGGACGGCTACACGTTTCCGCAGGGCCGGGAAGCATCGCGGCCCGGCTCCGAACTGGTCTACCTCGTACTGGACGCCATTATTAATGCGCAGGCCGAAGGCCGTGCGATCGGTGAACCCGTCGACCCCAACAACCAGCGCATCGTGATCCTCGAAGAGCCCGGCGCTGCTTGCTGGAACGGTGATGGGGTCGGACCAACATAAATACCGGATTCCAATATGATTATTAGGTTTTTATCGGACTTTATGGGCCTTATTCAGTGCAAAAGATGCTAAGAATTCGCGCTTAGTTTTGGCAAGATGCTACGTGTTGTCCTAATTAGACGATTTTGGCGATGAAAACACCCGATTAGGCGAAATATACCGGTCGATAGTAATCAAATAGTGTTTTCGGACAATGACTTGTATTGGTCCGACCCTGAACAAGAGCAAAGAAAAAGGCGGCCCGGAGGCCGCCTTTTTTTGTCGTGCATGAAGATCGGATCAGAAGTCGTACTTGACGCCGAAGCGGATTTCGTAACGTGACGCATCGCCGATACGCGGCTCGGGTGTGCCCGCTTCAACCGTACGCGGGAAGGCGTGTTGCTTGAGGATGCCCCAGTCATCGTTCAGCAGGTTGGTCAAATTGTCGATGATCATGAAGAACGCCAGCCTGTCGGCGTCGCTGAAGATCGGGATTCCGACGTCAAAGCGGAAATCGATCTTGGTCCACGTAGAGCCCGTTTCGGCGTTTCGTGCCACGCCAGGCTCCAGGACATTCGTCGCGCCGTCCAGGAACGGTGTGAACCCATACGGATCAGCCGTGCCGTCGAAGGCGATGCTATACGGCCGACCTGTGTTGGTTGAACCATACAAGGACATGATCGTCGGGAAACGATCGAAGAATGTCTTGCGCCACGTTGTCGTGAATGTGAAGCGGTGCTCGATGTTGTAGTTCGATGTCGAAAGTACATCCTCCTGCGGGTCGAAGAACGCGCGATTGGTGTAGTTCGAGAAAGCCACGGAACTGGTCATCGGTTGTGCATCTTCGGCATCGTTGTATGAGTACCCCACCGTGAAGTCGAAGCCGTTGTCGAATGCCTTGGACAGGCCGAGCGAAAATGACTGTGATACCGGGTTGCGCTCACTGTTGGTCAGCACGAAACTCGGCTCGCGTACGCTGTCATAGTCCGGATAGCCTTCTGCAGTGGTTCCTACCTGGTCCAGGTCTCCGTGAAGGACAATGGCCGCATCCTCGCCACGGCTGTACAGGTAGTCCGCGGTAAACACGTAGTCGCCCGGGAACATGTGCGTTACGCCAAGGGCGAATTTCCACTCGGACGGGAGGTCGAAGTCCGGATCGAGGTAGTTGATTTCGAAGTTGTCGCCTACGCCCTGTGCGACGGCGTCATAGAGCTCCGACGGGATGCCCCAGCCCGGGCCGGCGCCGCCTGGCGCGTTGGGCTCGATTGCCTCGTAGACGACGTCCGGATCGAACAGCGAGCGTGTGCCGTCGGTGTAGCCGAACGAGCGGCCACGCTGACCGAACTGCAACACATTGTTCGCAGAATAGTTGTTCGATAGCCAGACATTCGGGTTACCACCGGAATACAAGCCAACACCGCCGCGCAAGGTTGTGTCGCCCGTCCAGTCAAACGTAAAGCCAAGCCTCGGCTGGATCAGATCTGTGCCATCGAGAGTCTGCGAATTCGAGAAGCCATAATCGGCAACGAAGTCCGCGTTTTCTTCGGGCGCGTCACTGGTCGTATAACGTTCATAACGCAAGCCAGCGACGATCGTCCAGCGGTCTCCGAGCTGGAATTCGTCCTGCGCAAAGAGCGTGGTGATTTCGTAGCCCCACTCTGCGGCTGCGTCCTCCGCGATGTTCGACGGCGCGTTGTTGTAGTAGATCGCGTCCGCGAAACCGTTGCGGAAGTTGTCAATGCCTTCGAAACGAATTTCCGTCTCCACGTGCTGAACGAACAGGTTGAAGACGTCCAGCTGTTCGTGTTCGATGCCCGCCGTTAATGAATGATTGCCCAGATCGTAGGTGCCCTTCAGGCGGAAGCTGGTTACGTCGTAGTCGAGCTTGTTGGCATGACGGCTGTCGTCTGCACCCAGGTACACGTCGACATCGTCCAGCTCTACGCGGATCTCGCCGAAGTCTGTACCGCCGACAGGGATCTGACGGTTGTCCAGCTCGATGTAGGAAGCCCGAAACTCTGTCGTGAGCCGGTCCGTCCATTCCGAATAAAGCGTTCCCACGTAAGAGTTCAGCTCGGCACCGCGCTCGTAGAGGTGATTCTCAAATTCGAACTCGGTGGTCTCGCTGTCCGACTCGGTGAAGTTCTCACCATCATTGAACGTATAGGTAAATGCCAGCCGGTGATTGTCGTTTATGTTCCAGTCGATCTTGGCGAGTAACTTCTCGTCCTCATGGTCCAGGCTGGTCGGGATTGGGCCCGGATCGTACAGGTAGACGGTGCGAGCAATGTCTGCGATTTCGTCCAGCTCCGCCTGCGTAGCATTGATTTCATTCACTGTGCCGGAACCGATCGGGCCACGATCGAAGAGATTGGCACCGTCGAGCTTTTCGTAAGCCACGAAGAAGAACAGCTTGTCCCGGACTATCGGACCGCCGAAACTGAATCCATAGCGCTGCTCGTCGAAACTGCCGGTCTGGATATTATCGCCCTCGAGCTTGTCGCCGCGCAGACCGTCGTCAGTGTAGTCGTAAAAAGCGGAGCCGAAGAATTCGTTCTGGCCCGACTTGGTGACTGCATTGATGTTGCACGCAGAAAAGCCGCCATACTGAACATCGAAAGGAGCCATTTCCACGGCAACCTGGTTAATCGCGTCATACGAAAACGGCATGCGTTCCGTTGGGTAACCGTTTGAATTTAGCCCAAACGAATCGTTCATACGGACGCCGTCGACCGTGAGGCTGTTGAAGCGCGAGTTCTTGCCGGCGCACTGCACAGCATTGATGTCGCCGCGCGACTCGTCGACATAAACTCTCGGGTCTGCGCGGATAACGTCGGTGATGTTGCGATTGATGGCGGGTGCCGCTTGCAGTTGATCGATCGTAAAGTTCGCGCTCGGACCGATGGCAAGATTGGCTACCGCCACGTCGCGTGACGCGGTAACGACGATCTCCTCGACCTCACCAGCTTCCAGCATGATGCTGAAAGTCGCGGCTTCCGAAAGGCTGGTATAGACGTCTGTAACCAGAGCGCTCTTGTAGTCCTCGGACGCAACGCGGATTTCGAACGGGCCACCGATGGCCAGTCCGCTTACGCGGAAAGTGCCGTCCGCACCGGTGGCGGCGCTGCGTGATGCGCTGGTTCGCGTATCCGTCACGGTTACCATTGCCCCGGCTTCGGGTTGGCCGTCGGGCGTGTACACGGCTCCGCGTACGGCACCCGTCGTTTGCTGTGCGAATCCTGCAACAGGGATGGTTATGAGAAGTGCGGCGAGCGCGATAAACTGTGCGGTCTTTCGACCCCAGTTCAGCGGCATGCCGAGGATCGTTCGCTTATTTAGCATTGTTATTCCCCGAGGGTTGGATAAAGCGCGAAATAATAGGCCACGAACATGACCATTTTGTTTCGCTGGATATAAAGCTGGATCAAGGCCGGCAATCTTGTTCCCGGCCTCTCCTGCCGGTTGTTTTGCAGGTAATCTACCGCGGCAAAAAAGCTAATTCAATAAAGGGCTTATACCTATGAATTGATCTTTAGGGGCAAACCAGGTGGTGGCCGGAAGCGGCCAATCGAAACCAGTTTACGATAGCGTTACAAGGGATTGTTTCTACTTGGATTCGATTGTAACCACCACGGGCCAGTGGTCCGACACGCCGACTCCAGCGGGCATCTGGAAGCGCCATGGAGTGCCATCGGGCCGCTTCTGGCCCGGCGCAGCGTTCGCGATACGGACCGAATCCGCGCGCAACCTCCATGTTGCGTTTTCGCCACGACCCGCTGCCGGCGACCACAGGATCATGTCGAGAAACGACCAGTCGTCGCGCGGCGCGTAATACGAAGTGCCTTTGCAGCCCCTGCAACCAATCTCGTGTGTGACGGCCCAGGAGGGTCGCGCGAAGCGCCCCAGCATGTCCTTATCACGATCCTCGACCGAGGTCGTATTGAAGTCGCCTGCGGCAAACGCATCCCTGTCCGGGGGCAGTTCGGCCCGCAGGGCATTGAGGTGGCGGTAAGCTGCCTCGCGCATCTCCGTCGGGTGAAACGGTGCGGGGTAGTGCACGGAATAGCCGGTCATCAGCGTGCCGTCCGGGCGTACGAAGGTCGCCTCCAGGATGCCTCGCGTGTCGTAGACGCGGTCCTTTCCGGCGCCACTGAAATCGGTGCGATGCAGCACCGGGGACCCGGCGAGTTCCAGTCGTGTCAGGAATGCGACGTCTACGCCTCGCAGGTCGTCGCCCTCGATCAGGATACCCGGCTTGTAACCTGCGGCTGCGAGATATTCCGTGCGCAGCCGCTCGAGGATGCCGATGTTTTCGACCTCCTGCAGCGCGACGATATCCGGGCCGCGGCCGCCACCGACCTGCAGGATGACGCCCGCGACGACGGCAAGCTTCTGTTCGATGATGTCATCGCTCCAGTCCCAGTCGAGGCACTGCTCGCGCCATCGATCCACCTGGATTTCGCTGCACGCTGCCTTGTGCTCCGCGCTCTGTTTGTCGGCGAGCGCGAGATAAGTGCGGTCTTCCTTGCCGGGGTCGTCGACGTTGTCGAACAGGTTCTCGACATTGAACGTCATGATCGTCAGCGATGCGTCGCCCGTGCGTTCCGGTGTCGTCTCGTGGTTCTCGCTCATGCTGTGATTGCAGCCAGCCAGCGCTGCAAGACCGAGAGCAGCAAGCGGCAGACTCAGAGACAAAGCGGCAAGATTCATTCGGGAAGCGCCCCACTGATGTCGATGCGCAGCAGGGGGGCATGGCGCCCTTCCAGCGTTACGAAGATCGAATCGCTGTCCGCGCTGAAAGCGACGGATTCGGCGTTGCGAAAATTGCCGAGCCCGAAGGCATAAGCCCGGCCGGACAACGATTCGTAAAGGCTGCGGCCGGGTTCGACCCGATACAGGTATACGGCGCGATAGGTCAGTATCACGGCCAGGCGGCCATCCGACGAGAGATCCATGCCCGTGGGCTGCCAGTGCCAATCCTTCGTGAAGACGGCCTGCTCCCGGTCCTGGCGGGTTGGCTCCGAGAGGCTCGCAATGGGGCCCAGGCGTTTCGCCATGGTCGTATGGTCCGACGTTGGGAAAAGTGGCACCTCGTAAAGCACGGGCGGCCATTCGCGTTTGGTAAGAAGCAAAGCACGCCCGTTGGCCGGATCCGCGACCACCGCCTCTATGTCACGCGGTCCGTCCGGGTAACGAAAGTCGATGCTCCAGGCAGGTTCGAGCTTTACCTTGTCGTCGTCGGCAAGGTCCGGTTCCAGAACGACGTGCAGCGTCACCTTTTTGCGTTTATGGTTGTTGTCGCCGGTATCAGCTACCAGCAAATAGGGCGTGCCGTCGACGGCAAACGATGACAGGTCCTCCCAGTCGCGGTTCTTCACGCCGTCGAGCCTGATGCGGCCGCGGTGGAAACCGGAGCCGTCGAACGCGTACAGGCGAGGCTTTGAACCGCCATCGTTCATGGACCACAGCAGTTCCGGATTACGCTGCGATCGCGCAAGGCCGCTGGCCTCGACGATCTCGTCGGATTCCAGCTGCCCTGAGACGATCATTTCAGCGCGGGGGCCTGATGGCGCGATGGTTTCGTCGGCGGGCGAGGAGCATGCGCACAGGGCGAGCGCTGCGCACGCGAGCGGCAGGGCTTGGCAAATAAGGCGCGGGTGTCGTTGGTAGTCGGTCAAGGTTCGCGGTATTGTTTCAGGTCGGAGCATCAAAGAATAATCCATGGCCACCAAACATATGAATGCCGCGCCCGGCGACTTCGCCGATACGGTGCTGATGCCGGGTGACCCGTTGCGCGCACAGTACATCGCGGAGACCTATCTCGACAATCCTCGCCGTGTAAGCGACGTGCGCAACATGTGGGGATTCACGGGCGAGTACCGGGGGAATCCGGTCTCCGTCATGGCCCACGGCATGGGAATCCCGTCCGCGTCCATCTACTGCACCGAGCTGATCGCCGATTACGGCGTGAAGCGCGTGATCCGGGTCGGTAGCTGCGGCACGTCGCATCCCGACGTGAAGTTGCGCGACCTGATCATCGCGCAGGGCGCATCGACGGATTCGGGGGTAAACCGCATGCGTTTTGGCGGCTACGATTACGCGGCACTGGCAACTTTCGAACTCGTTCGCAAGGCGGTTGACGTGGCCGAGGCACACAAAGTGCGCTATCACGTCGGCAATATATTTTCCGCGGATCTTTTTTACACGCCGGATCCCGACATGTTCGAGACGATGGCAAAGTACAACGTCTACGGCATCGAGATGGAGGCGGCCGGCATCTATCCTATTGCGGCGGAACACGGTGCCGAAGCGCTCGCTATCTGCACCGTCAGTGACGACATCCCGTCGGGTGACGCGCTGTCGGTAGAGGACCGGGCGACGACGTTCGACGAGATGATCAGGGTCGCACTCGAAACGGCGACCCCGGAGTCCTGAACATGAGCCTGGCCGCCGTCGATACCCAGAGAAAACTCCCGGACCTCGACCGCGTGCCGCGCGTCGACGAAGTCGGCGTCAACGAGCGCGTCGCCCGGTTCCAGAGCCGCTCGATCAAGAAAGCTTCCAAGGTCGAGGCGCTCAGGATGGTGTTGTCGATGATCGACCTGACGACGCTGGAGGGCCAGGATACGCCCGGCAAGGTGCGCCAGCTGTGCCAGAAAGCCATGCACCTTCACGACTCGGTGCAAGGCTTGCCGCACGTTGCCGCCGTGTGCGTGTATCCCACGATGGTGAGCGTTGCGCGCAAGGCGCTGGAGGGCCGCGACATTCATATAGCTTCGGTCGCGACGGCATTTCCGAGCGGGCAGGCGCCGCTCAACGTGAAACTCGAAGATACGCGAATGGCGGTCGACCAGGGCGCCGACGAAATCGACATGGTGATCTCGCGCGGCGCGTTCCTTGCGGGCGACTACGCCTTCGTCTTCGACGAGATTGCGGCCATCAAGGAAGCCTGTGGCGATGCGCATCTGAAGGTCATCCTCGAGACCGGCGAACTCGGCACACTGGACCGGGTGCGGCGAGCAAGCGTCCTCGCCCTGCACGCGGGAGCAGACTTCATCAAGACGTCGACGGGCAAGATACAGCCTGCGGCGACGATGCAGGTGACGCTGGTCATGCTGCAGGCGATCCGGGACTACTTTTATGACACGGGCCGAATGGCCGGCATGAAGCCTGCCGGTGGCATCTCGAGTGCGAAGCTCGCGATCCACTACCTCGTGATGTTGCGCGAAACGCTCGGCAACGCCTGGATGACGCCCGAGTGGTTTCGCTTCGGAGCGAGTTCGCTGGCGAATGACGTGTTGATGCAGATCGTCAAACAAGAGACCGGCGTGTATCAATCGGCGGATTATTTTTCGAAGGATTAGAGAATCGCGCGCCCACGCGCGCCTACAGGTTAATAGCGATGGCGACACCCGAAAACAAACTCGCGTTTGATGGCGGCTGGGAATACTCGCCCGCTCCGGAAAGCACCGACCACATCAAGGTCGAGAAGAAGTACGAGCTTTTCATCGGTGGTGACTTCGTCAAACCGGAATCCGGCAAGTACTTCAATACGATCAACCCTGCCACCGAGGAGCGATTGTCGCGCGTGGCACTTGCGAACGACGCCGATGTGGACAAGGCGGTAAAGGCCGCCCGCAAGGCATACCGTGGCCCCTGGTCGCGCATGAAGCCTGCCGACCGCGGCAAGTACATCTACCGCATTGCGCGGATCATCCAGGAGCGCGCGCGTGAGTTCGCGGCGATCGAGTCGCTCGATGGCGGCAAACCGATCCGCGAGGCGCGTGACGTCGATGTGCCGCTCGCCTCTGCACACTTCTTCTATTATGCGGGCTGGGCAGACAAGCTCGAGTACGCCTTCCCGGGTCGCAAGGTCAGGCCGATGGGGGTGGCGGGCCAGATCATTCCGTGGAACTTCCCCCTGTTGATGGCGGCCTGGAAGGTCGCCCCCGCGCTGGCCTGCGGTAATACGGTCGTCCTCAAGCCTGCGGAGACTACGCCGCTGACGGCAATGAAGCTCGCGGAGGTCATCGCCGATGCCGGACTTCCGGAGGGCGTCGTCAACATAGTGACCGGCGCCGGGGACACCGGGTCGAGCATCGTTTCACACCCGGGCGTCGACAAAATTGCATTCACCGGCTCGACGGAAGTCGGCCGCATCATTCAGAGGGCGCTGGCGGGCAGCAAGAAGAAATACACGCTCGAGCTCGGCGGCAAGGCGGCGAACATCATCTTTGCGGACGCGGCCATCGACGAGGCGGTCGAGGGCATCGTGAACGGGATCTTCTTCAACCAGGGGCACGTGTGTTGCGCGGGTTCGCGCCTGTTTGTGCAGGAATCGGTGGCGGAGCAGGTGATCCGGAAACTCAAGGACCGCATGGAGACCCTGATCGTCGGCGATCCGCTCGACAAGAACACGGACATCGGCGCAATCAATTCGAAAGCACAGCTCGAGACGATCCAGTCGTACCTGGATATCGGCAAGCAAGAGGGCGCGGATATCTATCAGAGCGCCTGCGCCTTGCCCGACAAGGGCTATTGGTGCCGGCCGACGCTATTTCCGGGCGTGTCCCAGTCCAATCGTGTCGTTCAGGAAGAAATCTTCGGGCCAGTCCTCGCGATCCAGACCTTCAGGACCTTTGACGAGGCCATCTCGAAAGCCAACAACACGCCGTACGGCCTGTCCGGCGGCGTATGGACGGACAAGGGAGCGAAGATCTTCAGGATGACGCAGAGCGTGCGCGCAGGGGTCGTGTGGGCGAACACCTTCAACAAGTTCGACCCCACGTCACCGTTCGGCGGCTACAAGGAATCGGGGATCGGCCGCGAGGGCGGGCTGCACGGACTCGACGCCTACCTGAGGCTGGAGGCGTAATCATGGCGGCGAAGGCGGAACGAAGCAAAGAGCGCGTGGCGGTCGCGAAGACCTACAAGATCTATATCGACGGCAAATTTCCGCGCACGGAATCAGGGCGGTATTTCACGCTCGAAGACCCCAAGGGCAATGTGATCGCGAACGTGTGCCGCGGCAGCCGCAAGGACTTTCGCAATGCGACCGTGGCGGCGCGCAAGGCTCAGCCGGGATGGGCCGGCGCGAGTGCCTACCTGCGAGGGCAGATCCTGTATCGTATCGCCGAGATGCTGGAGGGACGACGGGAACAGTTCATTGCCGAGCTGAAACTCCAGGGCGTGACGCAGCGAGCGGCTCAGAAAGAGGTCAACGCGTCGATCGACCGGCTGATTTATTTCGCGGGCTGGGCGGACAAGTACCAGCAGGTGTTCAGTGCGGTGAACCCGGTCGCCTCGTCGCACTTCAATTTTTCAGTCCTCGAGCCCACAGGGGTGGTATCGATCATTGCGCCCGACGACAGCGGACTGTTGGGCCTGA
>Ga0224513_10000320_pt1 | contig 17868 bp, 14 predicted proteins | sample SF_May12_sed_USG_5_FD_169109 | JGI IMG/M metagenome (GOLD analysis project Ga0224513, IMG submission 169109) | Sediment microbial communities from San Francisco Bay, California, United States - SF_May12_sed_USGS_21 | ecosystem: Environmental > Aquatic > Marine > Sediment | place: USA... | reverse complement strand
CACACCGCCGATAAAACCGAGAAGGACCACTTGCAGGGCGGTGCCGAGATCGAGGGCGATGAAATCTCTGAAGATGAGCTCGGGCATCACTCAATCACTCCACATGGAATAACCGCAGAACAGTCCCAGTCAATGTGCCATACATTACGGCAAAGACGGGCACCGCCAGCAGCAGGACAAGCACGGCCATGATCTTCGCGGCGGCTGTCGTTGGTGAAAAGAAGTCGAGAACTTCCTTCTGGTGGCTGAAGACGAGGAGGAAAACGACGGCCACGATAGCCGCCAAAGCGATCATCCTTGCGTAATCGGACCAACTGGTCCGTACCATTTGATGAAGGTCCTCGGCGCTGACCACTGGCGCGCGAATGACCTCTCCGAGCCTTCCCAACAACTCGCGCGTTTTGCGCACGCGAGCGGAATGGCCGTGGTCCAGAAACACGTCGTCGATCACCACCAGGCTGTAGGGTATCGATCGATCGACTGCAGCCCTGATTCGCCTCATGTCGTCAGGCAGCCGGCTGGCGCTGGCAGCGATTCCGCGGACATTCAGCTCACCGAACATTCCCCGCAGATCGTCATCCTCCCCGATCGGACCTGTTGATCGCTCGGTGTCATCCTCAATTCCGCCATCCACCTGGCGGACCGTGAACAGCGGAGGCGATTGTGTCACTTCCGCGCCTGCGTCGCGGCCGGTCGCATCGGAGGAGGAAGAACCGGTTGGTGCCGGGGTGAGCTTCATGAGTTCCACGGCAGAGTGCCAGTGAGTCGCAGCCTTGACCACCGCGTCGAACGTTGGTCCTCTGGCCTGGAAGCGTTCCTGGACCCACAGGATGTTGCTGGAGGCCACCGTACAGGCGAGGTCCTCGACTCCTGACACCTTTGTGACGACGTCGGGCGCCCTGATACCTACGGCCATATCCCGTGGCAGGTAAGAAACCGTCACATGGCCCGCCTCCGCCCTCACCGAAAAACTCGCAGCCCATGTTCGATCGTCCCGGGCTAACGCAATTCGGACCCGTGCCGCGAGCAGGAGATTTTCGAGAACCTTGGCCGAGGCGGGGGTCGCCATGAATTCCGGTAACTGGGCAAAGCCGCACAGGGCTGTGGTTGCGCCCCCGACGTCGACGCGATCAAGGTTGACAGCCAGATCGTATCCGGCCCATGGGTCCCCGCTGATGTTGTACATCGTCCTGACCCAGCGGGAGATGTCCTCGTCCACCCTCTCCACATACTCTTTGGCCTTGGGCCGATCGAGGGACAACCTGCTCATCACTTCTTCGATGTGGGTTTCGGTTTCTATCTTCGTGCGGATGCGGAAGACGTGCGTCAGGCCCGGCACCGCGAGATGCCCGGCCCGCCCGTGAAATACCAGGTTGTTCTCGAGGACCCTTTCGCACAGCACCCGTGTTATGAATGCGAGATAGTGTTCTTTTTCAAGAACCTGTCGCTCCGTCAAATGACGCTTCTTGACAGCGGCCGTTTCGAGCTTGCCGACTGCGATTCCGTCCTGGATAGCGAGTTCGGCAAGCTCCTCCTGGCCGAGACACTCGAAAGCGAGCTTTCGAGCCAGAGTCTGAGCGAAGAGTTTTCCCCTCTCCTGCTCTCCTCTCGAGACACATACGAGCTGCACGATGCACTTCCTCCGGCATCACAACGAAATCGCGGTTCGAGCAGCCTGACAATCGACTGTTCTGACCGGAGGTCTGATTGTACTCCTCATCGTCACTTGGGTTGAGTCTCGTGAATCTCAACAACCTCGACAAGCGGACAGCGGGGTTCGTCGACGCCTTCGTGCGCCTTTTCATGGATCGCCTCGATCGCGCGCGCACGGGTTGAGAACACTGCATCTTCACCGATGATCTCGAGACAGCCTGTCCGTTCGAGGACGTCGAGGACATCATCCTTGAGCCCACTGATCGAAACCTCGAGGCCCGTGCCGCGAAGTTTGGTCATCAGCTCGCCCAGGCGTTCTGAAGCACTTTCGTCGACTGCTGAAATTCCGTGACCGGCGAGCAAAACGTGGCGAAGCTCCGATCGATCCGCGATCTGCGCCCTGATCTCGTCGGCGACGTAGTCGATGGTGGCAAAGCTGAGCGCGCCATCGATGCGGAGAGCCGCGATCACCCGGCAGGTCGCGAGGGCGTAGCGTTTGGCGTTGCGGCGCGATCCGTCTGGATGAAGGGAGAGCTCCACTACCCGGGGCAGCATTCCCCTCAGCGGGCAGTCCTCCTCGGTTCTCTTCTCGTGCGCCTCGGCGTAAATGGCGGCGACCGCCGAGGACTCCGAAGGAAAGAAGCTATCAAGGCCGATCTCGTCGGCCGCCCCGGTCCGCTCGATCACCTCGAAGACGTGGTCGCGGAAACTGCAGAAAGTGACCACGAGTCCGGCTCGTCTCAGACGCCCGACGAGATCGACGAGCCGCTCGGCGTCATTAACGCCGAACCTGTCGAGGGTGTGGGCGACGAGCAGGAGGTGAGACACCTCGAGCCGGTTCTTGACCCACTTCACGAGCTCGGCCTCGAGGGCGGCCGGGTTGGCAAGCATCATCGGGCCGTCGAACCTCAGAGCCGCGATGTGCGAACACAGTCGGAGGCTGTGTCGGCCGGCTTCGCGCAGGGTCCCGTCGGGATGGAGCGAGAGTTCCGTAAGTCGTGGAGCTATCGTCAGGAACGGACAGTCGGTCTCGTCCGAGTCGGCGTGGGCATGCGAATACAACCCGGCGATGGCGGCAAATTGGGTCGGGAAGTGATGATCTTCGCCGATTACTTGATCGGTGTCGATGCGATTGAGAACCTCCAGGATCTCATCTCGGAAGCCCGTGAAGGAAACACCCAGACCCTGCTCGCGGAGCGTGTTCACGAGCTGGCAGAGTTTTTGCGCCCCGGAGGGATCGATGTCGGCGATGCCGTGGGCGACGAAGAGCACCTGCCGCAACTCCGGCCTGCCCTCCAGCTTGAGCAGCGTCTCCTGTTGGAGGAAGTCGGTATTGGCGTAAGTCAGCGGATCGTCGAAGCGGAGGACTGCGATGTGCCGGCACAGCGGGAGGTCGTTTCGGATTGCGTCGCGGAGTGAGCCGTCGGAGTGGAGGGAGAGTTCGGACAGGCGTGGCATCACGGTGCGGAAGGGGCAGTCCGGCTCCGGCTCCGGGTGGGCGGAGGCGTAGATCGCCGCGATGGCGTGCGCCAGGCTGGGATAGACGTGGTTGTCGCCTACAAAATCGTACAAATGGGAGCGCTTGAGCACATCGACGACCTGATCCTTGAGACCACAGAAGGAAACGTCGAGGCCGGCCTCGCGTAGGTGATCCACCAGGTGACGCAGCGTTTCCTCACCCGATGCGTCCACCTCGTTGATACCGTCGGCGACGATCACAACCTGCCGGAGATCTGGCAGCTCCGAGACACGGTCGAGAACCTCGTCTTCGAGATAGGACGCGTTGGCGAAGTTGAGCGGACCGTCAAAGCGGATGGCCGCCAGGTATCGACACTGCTCGAGGCCGTGCCGGGAGGCGTCCCTCAGGCCGCCATCCGGGGCGGGCGCGAGGACCGCCACCTCCGGTCGCATGGTGCGGAAGAGGTAACCGCCGAGGGACAGGGCGACACCGAGGAAGATGCCGCGCTCGAGATGGGGCGCCAGGGCGAGCGTACAGACAAAGGTGATCGCCGACACGATACCGTCGAAGGGTTGCGTCCGCCAGGCGTGGACGAAACCGCTGACGTTGAGCAGGCCGACGACCGCCATCATGATGATTGATGCCAGGACCGCCTGCGGGAGGTGGTAGAGCAGGGGTGAGAAAAAGAGCAGGACGATGGCCACGATGATGCCAGAGAAGACGTTCGACATGCCGGTCCTGGCGCCCGCCTGCAGGTTGACCGCGGAGCGGGAGAAGGAGCCGGATACGGCATAGCTCTGACCCATGCAGCCGATGATGTTGGCCAAACCCTGGCCGATCAACTCCTGGTTCGGGTCCAGCTTTTGCTTGGTGATGGTGGCCATGGCCTTGGCGATCGAGATGGCCTCCATGAAGCCGAGGATCGAGATGATGATCGCCGCTGCGAAGAGCTTGGGCATCACTTGGAGGTCGATCACGGGCCGCCGGAGAGGTGGGAGACCGGCGGGGATCGTCCCAACAACCGCCCCTCCACCGGTCATGGTGAGTCCATTGAGATCGACGGGGCTGTTACCGACCGCGGCTCGCCATGTACCGCGTTCGACCTCAATGTCGGGGGCTGTCTCGCCCGCCGGATAGAAGCGCGAGCTGCCATCCGCATCCGTAGCACGTTTGAAACGAAAGGCTCTCAGCTCGGTGCGGAAGGCCGATACGTCGTGCTTGAGCTCCTCGATCCGCTCGTCGACCAGTCCGGCCATCTGGTGAAGAACGAGTGCCTTGCGCTCGAAATCCTGGCGCCCTTCGTCCAGTCCTTCAGGCGACGTAAAACTCTCTACCGATCTGAGTTGGTGGCAGCCGATGCACTTCTGACCGATGCTGTTCGTCCGCTCGTCAAGCAGAATATTGCCGTCAGCCCTCAACTCTTCCAGCAGCCGTTCTTCGGTGACCGTGGCGTTGAACGCGTCGACCAAATCGTGCACCCTGTCGGATTCGATCTGACCGAGCGACACGGTTTCATTTTTCTGGAATCCCAGCGACCACGACAGCGCGGTGGTCACCACGACTGCCGCGAGGACGTTCGGAATCCGGCGATTCACCCGGCGGAGGATGATCATGGTGGCGAAGGAGAGCGCCGCCATTGCCAGGGTCGGCAGGTGCGTGTAGTCGATGGCCGCTACGATCACACGGTAGATCGTCTGGTAGTGGTGCTCCGCCTTGTCGACGTAGACTCCAAAGATTTTCGAAAGCTGCGAGGTAGCGATGATCAGGGCAGCCGCGTTGGTGAAACCGTTGACCACCGGGTGTGACAGGAAGTTGACGATCAGACCGAGGCGCAGCACGCCGAGTGCGAGCTGGAAGACACCCACCATCAGGGCGAGCAGGACCGCGTAGGCGATGTAGCCCTCGCTCCCCGCGGCGGCGAGAGGCTCGAGTGAGGCGGCCGTCATCAGCGAGACCACCGCCACCGGGCCGGTCGCGAGCTGCCTGCTGGAGCCGAAGAGATTGGCCACGATCGGCGGCAGGAAGGCGGCGTAGAGCCCGTAGTACGCCGGCAGGCCGGCGAGCTGCGCGTAGGCCATCGACTGCGGCACCAGCACCAGGGCGACGGTAAGGCCCGACAGGAAATCGATGCGCAACGTTTCCGTCGTGTAGTTCTGGAACCAGTCGAGGAAGGGGAAAAGCCGTCGTAGTCTGACCAATTGCCGTCACTCCATCACGGCGCAGTATACGCGGGAACGATTGTCTCAAGAAAACTCAGGTCTCGAAAGCTTGCGAACCACCGTTGATTGACAGTTGAGCAACCGGCTGCCAGAATTCAACTGGCAGCGGCACAACGAGGAATTGCTGGCTGGGGGATCGAGACGTGGCGGTCATCACGATCGACGGCGCGACTTTTTGTCACGGACCGGAGGTCACGGAACGGGTGGCGGAGAAACTGCAGCTGAGCCGCCTCTCAGACGAGAAGGTCTTTTCGGCGGCCACCGATCTTAGCGGCATCGCGGCAGACAAGTTGTCGCGTATGGTCTACGGCCCGTCCTCCTTTTTCCCTTCCGGAACCCGTGACACGGTCACAGCCGTCGCGGCCCTTCGCGTTGCCATCGTCGAGGCCATCAGCCCCGACAACCTCGTGTATCACGGCTTGCTCGGGCACCTCCTATCTACGGGACTCACCCATGTGCTGCGCGTCTGTCTGGCCGGCACTCATGATTTTCGCCTCGCGGAGGCTGGCAAACTGGGGGTCGGAAACCGAGATGCCAGACGCCGCATCAAGGTCGACGACGAAGCTCGCGCTGATTGGATGGACCTGGTTGTGGGTCTTGGTGCCTGGGACAAGAGCATGTACGACATTTTCATTGCCATGCAAGAGACTTCTCTTGATGACGCGGTGGACCTGATCTGTGATCATGCGAGGCGGCCGGTGCTAACCCTGACTGGAGGCAGCGAGAGAGCTCTGGCCGATGTTCGTCGTGCGGCCGCCGTTAATTTCGAGCTGGCCCGCGAGGGTCACGACGTGGACGTGGTCTGTGACGCCGCTCGTGCCACCGTTTTGATCAAGAAATACAGTATCTTTCGAGACAGGCAAAACAGAGAACTGGAGAAGATCGCCTTCGGCATCGAGGGTGTGTCCTCGGTCGAGGTCCGACCCGGACCGCGCTTCAAGGAGCCCGACATTTCCTTCAAGATCGACCTCGAGGTGCCGTCGAAGGTGCTGCTCGTCGATGATGAGCAGGAGTTCGTCAACACGCTCTCCGAACGCCTCGAAACCCGGAAGATGACGCCGGCGGTCGCCTACAACGGCGAAGAGGCGCTGGCGATGGTGGCCGATGATCAGCCCGAGGTGATGGTGCTCGATCTCAAAATGCCCGGCATCGACGGTATCGAGGTGCTGCGCAGAATGAAGAAGACTCACCCTGAGACGGAGGTCATCATTCTCACCGGGCACGGCTCGGCCACCGAGGAGGAACTGGCGGCCGAGCTCGGCGCCTTCGCCTATCTGAGGAAACCGGTGGACATCGAAGTGCTCACCGAAACCATGCAGGCGGCGTACCGCAAGATCGAGACAACCCGCGGCGAGCAAACCGACGACTGATACCATGCTGGACGACCTCGAGTCCCACGATTTTGAGCCTGCGATGGACCTCCCTGAACCGGAGGCGCCCGGAGGGCAGGTACCGGCGCACGCCTATCGTCGTCTGCGTCGTGTGGTGGTCCTGGCAACGGCAGCCGTGTCCTTGCTTCCGCTTGCCATCACCATGGTCATCAACTACGTACAGTTCCGTGATGCCCTGCAGGCGGAGGCCGTGGAGCCGATGGCCCGTCTGACCCTCAACACCAAACGATCCCTCGAGCTCTTTTTATCCGAACGGCGCTCCGGCCTGACATTCATCGCCCTCGATCGACCATTCAGCGAATTGTGCGATCCGACTTCCCTCACTCGAGTGATCTCGAATCTCAACCGCTCGCTCGAGGTCGGGACGTTTGTCGATCTCGGGATCATCGACGATAGCGGCAGCCAACTGTGCTATTCCGGCCCTTTTGAGCTGGAAGGCCGCAATTACGTTGATCAGGACTGGTTTCACGAAGTAGCACGGCGAGGCACTTCCACCAGCGATGTTTTTCTCGGCTTCCGAGAATCACCGCACTTTGCAATCGCCACGAAGCACGACCAGTTTGACGACGAGTTCTATATTCTCCGCGCGACAATCGACGCCGAAATGCTGAGCGAGCAGATCCTCACGGCCGGCCTGCGGCCGACCGACGATGTCTTCCTGATCAACCGCGAAGGCGTCCTGCAGTCGCCATCACGCCGTTACGGGGAGGTTCTCAGCTCAATCCCATTACCGGTTCCGCACTATTCCCCGAGCGTCGAGGTCGTCGAGTTCAAGGATGAGAGGGGCCGGGCCATTTTCATGAGTTCGGCGTACATCCGCAACTCGCCCTTTGTGCTGATTCAAATAAAGCCCGCTGAGGAAGCAATGGGGCGCTGGTTCACCCTCCGCAGCGAGCTGTTGGGCTTCCTGATCGTCAGCGCCGGTGTGATCCTGACCGTTATCCTTTGGGGTTCGGGACGACTCATCATGCGCATCCGCGAGGCGGACGAGAGGCGAAAGGCCCTGTATCACCAGGTGGAGTACAGCAATAAGCTGGCATCCATCGGACGCCTTGCCGCCGGGGTGGCGCACGAGATCAACAACCCGCTTGCAATCATCAACGAGAAGACGGGGCTCTTGAAGGATCTCGTAACGCTGAGCGACGCAACCCCCCCGCGGGACAAGGTACTCGGCATCGCGGATTCGGTGTTGGCTTCGGTGGCACGCTGCCAGACGATTACCCACCGCCTTCTCGGTTTTGCCCGGCACATGGACGTGCGGAGCGAAACGATCGACCTTCACGTGCTGCTCAGGGAGGTCCTGGGTTTTCTGGGGAGAGAAGCCGAGTACCGCAATATCAACGTGTCATTTGACGTGGCAGAGGATCTGTCCACAATCGAGAGCGATCGTTCGCAGCTCCAGCAGGTGTTTCTCAACATCCTCAACAACGCTCTCGCGGCGGTGGACAGCGGAGGTGCGATCAACATCACTCTCGAATCCGGGGAGGATCACACGGTCGTCGTGACCGTCACCGACGACGGCAAGGGGATTCCCGAAGCCGACATCAAGAAGATCTTCGAACCGTTTTTCACCACCAAAAAAGGTGGGGGGACCGGACTCGGCCTTTCGATCACCTACGGTATCGTCAAAAAACTCGGCGGCGAAATCTCCGTCAATAGCAGGCTCGGCCTCGGTACGAGTTTCACGGTGACCCTTCCGGAAGAAAGAAAGGCCTGATTGGGATGAGTGGTCTTCGGGTGTTGTTTGTCGACGACGAGGAGGAATTGGTATCGGCTGTTGTCGAGCGGCTCCAACTTCGAGGAATCGAGGCCCGGGGCGCGACAGCAGGCGCCGATGCCCTGCGGATTGTCGAGCGGGAAAGCTTCGACGTGGTTGTGGCCGACGTCAAGATGCCCGGGCTCGGAGGACTCGAAGTCGTCCGACATATCAAGGCGTTGCACCCCGGATTACAGGTGATTCTCCTGAGCGGCCACGGTTCACAAACCGACGCCAAGGAGGGGCGGCGTCTCGGAGCTTTTGACTACGTCGAGAAACCAATCGACATTGAGATCCTGATCGACATTCTTCGCAACGCCGCGGCGGCGACGGAGCAGGGGGGCCGGTGAGTGACTCGGAATCCCGCCGGAGGCTGGACGAGAGCATTGCCTTTTTCGGCACGATCATTGCCGGGCAGACACACGAAATCACCAATGTCCTCAACATCATCAGTGAACTGTCGGGGCTTCAGGTCGACCTGTTACGCGCCCAGGAGCAGGATGCGCCGGTCGATCTTCCTCGGCTTCAAGAAGTGACCACCAGGATCCAGAATCAGGTTCACCGAGGCGAAACCATCATCCGCAACATTAACGGGTTCGCCCACAGCGCCGATCTGCCGGTGGCGGTCTTCGACCTCAGAGAGGTGCTCGAGAGGGTCCTCTTTCTCGCTCAACGCTCGGCCCGGCTGGCTCAGGTCGAACTTGTTTCGGATCTACCCCCGGAGTCGATCGTTTTGGAGAGCAATCCCTTCTGCGTCCAGCAGGCCGTGTTCACCTGCATCGACCTGGCCTTGCGGTCCGCCTCGGACATTCGACGGGTGGTAGTGGACTACGTCGTGCGTGGGGACGGCGCCGAAATCCGGGTCACGAGTGGGGACCCCCTGACTCAAGACGAGAACACAGAAGACAGATTGGAGTTGCTTCAGTTTCTCCTCGAGAGTATCGGCGGTTCTGTGGTCAAACGGCCGGGAGACGAGCCGGCCGGTGTTTCGGTTCTGCGCATTCCAAGGCACCACAGCGCCGAGTCCGAATAGCCTTGAGCGGAGGCCCCGGGTCGTGGCGGAGGAAAACTGCTACAGTGCAATCAAAGGAGCCGCCGGACGGCTACCGCGAGTCGAGATGGAGTATGGCGATGAAAATCGAAAGCGTGTTGTTGGTCGACGATGAGGTGGAATTCGTAGAGACCCTCGCAGAACGCATGCGGGCGCGGGGGCTGGACGTCGAGTACGCCACGAACGGGAAGGACGCCATCGAGTGCGCCAAGACCAAGACCTTCGACGCCGTGGTGCTTGATCTGGCAATGCCGGGGATGAGCGGCATCGATACCCTCAAGTTCCTACTTGAAGACCATCCCGACCTTCAGATCATGCTTCTCACCGGACAGGCCACGATCGGAGATGCGGTCGAGGCAACCAGGCTCGGCGCGGTGGACGTCTTCGAGAAACCCACCGACATCGAGACCCTGATCGAGAAGATCCGCGAAGCCAGGGCGGCTCGTCTCGCGCTGGAGGAGAAGCACGCACTCGACGAAATCGACAGGATCATGTCCAGCAAGGGATGGTAGAGAGCCCGCATATCTTTCCGGCCGCGGCGGGGTTTTTGGGTGAGAGTCAGCTCTGATAGACCGCGGAGAAGTGGTTGAGGCGCTCGATCTTGCCGAGGAGCAACAAAACCTCTCCTTCGCGGAACACGGTATCCGCCGGTGGAGCGACCACGACGTTCTTCCCTCCGGTTCCATCACTCGTTTGCACCACGCCAATGACATGAACCCCGTGTTTGGCGCGAATACCCAGGTCGGCCAGAGACTTTCCCAAGAACTCGGTTGGGACCGCCATCTCGACGACGGCCACATCCGGTGCGAGCTCCATGTGTTCCACCAGGTCCGGTGTCATTAACCGCTTCACCAGCCGATCTGCGATGTCTCGCTCGGGGAAAACCGTGACGTTTCCACCCACCTGTTGCAGTGCCTCGGCTTTTTCGTCGGTGTCCACCTGAGCGATGATGTGGATACCATCATTCTTTTTTCGCAACATCATCGTCAGCAATACCGCGGCGTCGAACGAGCTGCGAAAACCGATGACTACAGCGTCAACATCGAAGACGCCGAGATGCTCCAGGGTCTCCTCGTCCAAGGCATCAGCCCGAACTGCCCTGGTCACGTGATCAGCAATTTTCTGGATGAGGTGATCGTCCCGGTCTATCGCCAGGACATCGACCCCGGCGCTGAACAACCCGGCCGCCACCCGAAAGCCAAACCTGCTCAGCCCAACAACCGCAAAACTCTTGTATGACGAAACCAAAATCAACCCCAATCACTGGCGCTGCCATCACCCGATCATGATGTCGGCCTCAGGAAGGCGAAATTCGAGTTGTGGCCGTTCGCCGATCAACGATGCGGCGATTACCAACGGGCCCACACGCCCGACAAACATCAAACCCATCAGGACGAGCAGACCTCCGTCCGACAGTCGTGTCGTCAACCCCATGGACAATCCGACCGTACTCAGCGCGCTGACGACCTCAAAGAGGTGTTCCAGGAACATGCCGCGGGTTGCCTGGTGGGGAAGCTCACCGAATTCGGTCGCCTGAAGGGCAATCATCCCGACGACCACAACACATCCGTACAGAACGATCAGAGCCAGGGCCTTCGCCACGAGTTCCGGAGGAATGCGTCTGCGTCCGATCTCGGCCTCCGGGCGATTGAAGAGGTGCGCGCGAACCAGAGCCCACAGCACCACCATTGATGTGGTCTTCACGCCGCCGCCCGTCGAACCGGGCGAAGCGCCGATGATCATGAGAATTATGACAATGACGAGGGTCATGTTCGTGAGGTGAGCTATCTCTACCGTGTTGAACCCTGCAGTTCTCGCGGTTACTGACAGGAAGATAGACTGAACAAGCTCGCCACCTGTGGATTCGGTGGCGAACGTATTGCTCCACTCAAATACGAGAAAGAGCAGGGCGCTCGTTACGATCAGTAGGAGGCTCGCTGCCAGAACGACACGTGTGTGGACCGCCAACTTGCGTCTCATCCCTTTGATTGTCGCTCCAGCCTTCTCGATGACGTCCATGGCTGCAATGAAACCGATCCCGCCGACCATGATGAGCGCCATCACAGTGAGGTTGACGACGAAGTCTTCTCGGTACTCCATCAGGCTGCCGCTGAAAAGGCTGAAACCGGCATTGCAGAAAGCCGACACCGAATGAAAAATAGCCAGCCAGATTGCCTGCCGGGGCTGAAAATCGACCGAAAACCTCAGAAAGAGAATCAGCGCGCCAACAGCTTCGGTCGACAAGGTAAAGAGAATAATCCGACGCACCAACACCGATGGAGACACGCGAGAATGAGCGCCGACGGTATCGAGCGTGAGAATTGACCCGTACACGCTGAGACGGCCGCGCAGCGACAAGAGCACCCAGTTGGACAAAGTCAAAACGCCGAGCCCGCCAATTTGAATGAGAACGAGAACGGCCAGTTGACCGACGAAACCCACGTCACGCGATAGATCAACGATGGTGAGCCCGGTTACGCATACGGCGCTCACTGACGTGAAGGCGGCTGTGATGACATCTGTTTCTGCCTGCCCGCCCGGATGGATGAATCCTCGGAGCACCACAAACCCGGCCAGAATGAGGCCGCCGAACGTAAGGACAACCAGCAACGCGGGCCGGAAGCGCATTTAGCCATTCCTCTCGAAACGACTAATACGATCCTCATTCCCCAACACCAACATCACGTCACCCTCTTGAAACACGGAGTCGGCATCGGGCAACTCGTCGACAAACTGTTGGCCGTCGTCGCCTTTTCGCTTGATGAGGAGGAGGCTGACACCGAATCGGTTGCGGATATCGAGGGAGCCCAGGCTGCGGCCGAAAAAGCTTTCCGGAACCGGAACCTCGGCCATGCTCATGCCGCGAACGCCGGGCAATGCTCGTGCCCGGGGGCCGCTGCCAACTGTAACTGCCATGGTCGAGGCCATGTCCCGCTTGAGGATTTCCGCGTTGTAGGACTCGATCACGTCCTGAGGCCACAGCGCGCCAACAAGGCGGCCATTGTCTACGACGGGCGCCATGAAACGGTACTGTCCAAACCGCCTCATGACCTCGTCAAGCGGATCGCCGGGCGCAAAAACTGGGAAACCGTCTGTGCGCATCATGTCTTCAGCGATGACCAGTCCTCGAACCGACTCCGGATCGGTCATCAATGGTCGAATATCGTCGATGGTGATCGCTCCGAGGAGTTTCTGGTTTTTGCCCGTCACCAACACTGTATCTCCCGGGCGTTCGACAAAACGGGCGATCACGGGCATCAGTTGGTCTGCGCGCCCAACCTCCGCGAAATCGGCTCGCATCGCGTCGCGAGCCACGAGGTGGCCGAGCACGTTTGCCGAATAACCTCCGCGAATGTCTGCCCCCCGCCGCAAGAGTTTGAGGGTGTAGATCGACGCTTTCTGTAATCGCGTGGCCAGGAGGGTGGCGATGATGCAACTGATCATCAACGGTAGGATGATTTTGTAATCGCCGGTGAGCTCGAAGATCATCACGATGGCCGTGATCGGTGCGTGGGTTCCTGCGGCAACAACGGCGCCCATCCCGACCAGGGCGTAGGCCCCGGGGCTGCCCGACATTCCAGGCCACAGCGAGTGAACGACCGTACCAACAGCCCCGCCCGTCATTGCGCCAATGAACAAAGATGGCGCGAAAATCCCGCCGGAACCGCCCGAACCGATAGTCAGAGATACCGCCACGATCTTCACCATGACAAGGATGAGCAGTAGCTTCCAGCCAAGGTCGCCCGTCAGCGCTTCGTTGATGGCCTCGTAGCCGACACCGAAGATTTCTGGGAAGCGGATCGCAATGACCCCTATGAGCACTCCGCCGATCGCTGGTTTCAGAAAGGCGGGGAACGTGAGCTTGTCGAAGAGATCTTCCGCGCCATACAGTGTGCGGACGAAGATCAAGGCGACCAGCCCGGCGATGATTCCCAAAATGCCATAAGCGAATAGCTCATTGGCACTCACGAGACGATATGCGGGCACCTCGAACGCCGGGAAATCGCCGAGAAAGTGCCGGCTGACCACAGTCGCTGTAACCGATGAAATCACGATGGGAGAAAACTGCGTGACCCCAAAATCTCCGAGAATGATTTCAACCGCAAAAAGAGCGCCGGCCACAGGAGCGTTGAAGGTCGCAGCGATCCCTGCGGCGGCACCACAACCGACAAGAGTTCGCATCCGTCGTTCGCCAACTCGCAACCATTGGCCGACCGACGATCCGATCGCCGAACCGATCTGAACGATCGGCCCTTCCCGGCCCACCGACCCTCCCGAAGCAATACATACGCCTGAGGCAACCAGTTTGGCGATGACCACCCGGGGACGAATACGACCACCCCGAAGCGCCACCGCTTCCATGACCTCCGGAACGCCGTGCCCTTTGGCCTCGGCAGCGAATCGCACGATGATCAACCCGACGATCAGACCGCCCGCTGCAGGCGTGATCACTTTCCACCAAATCGGTAAATTCCTGAGATAGTCGAGAGTCACGCTGTCCGTCTGCCAGGCGACCGCCTGAAAGAGGCGAATGCACTCCCGGAATCCCACCGCACCGAGACCGCCGAGCAATCCAATGGCAATGGCCACGAGCACCATGTATGAGTGTTCGGTGTACTTGAGGAATAGATGAACGCGCTCGGCCAGCCCAAGCACGACGCTGACAATGGGAATACGACGGACCGTGATCACGGAGCAAGTGTACGCCTTTCATCCGCGAACGGTCCGTACCCCTCGTGCTAGAGTGCGCCCATGGTCATCGATATGGAATTGCCGAAAGGAACCACGAACGACCGCGACACGGTCATGGCGGTAGCTCACCTGTATCGGGCCGAAATGAATCGCATGTCGGTGTGGCGTCAACGCCTCGATGTCACCTCGAACTGGGCTGTCATCCTTGCCACAGCGCTTACCACGTTTACTCTCGGATCGGCCGACGTTCCTCACTACACTCTCCTGTTGGGCCTGGCGTTGGTATTCATCTCGATCCTTCTCGAAGGTCGGCGGTACCGTCACCTTCACCACAGTAAATGGAGGCTTTACCTCCTCGAATCGGGTTTCTTTGCGAACATATTGTGTCCGGCGACCAGGTCGGATCCAAGTCCGGATTGGAAGCGCCTGCTCGCAGCCGATCTACGCCACACTCACTTCTCTATCAGTTGGTTGACGGGCATGCGATTGCGATTGCGCCGCAACTACCTACTGGTCATCAGCTTTATGTCCGCGGTTTGGGTCGCCAAGCTCTTCATACACCCGACTCGCGTCACGAGCCTGGCCGAGTTTTACGCACGTCTTCATGTGGGTGACTTCATCCCGTCTTGGCTGGTGGCTGTGACCGCCCTCGTGTTTCTGGTGACAGCGGCCGTGCTCGGTCTCACCTGCCCGCCGGCGGAGAAGCTGGAAGACTGGAGCATCCACTATCACCGGCGACGTGTCCAAGAAGAAGAATCTGAGTAACTGACCTCGACAAATCCTCAATCCTGTCAATCTCAGGAGCAGCGGAGCGACTCCCGCCACGCGTGCCAGGAGAGGCGCGAAGACAGGCACAGCGCCGTACCGATCGCTATATAGAGGGGGCCGACGATCCCGTGCGCGAGAGTGCCACGGAGCAAGCGACCGGTCACCATCATAAGGAACACCAGCCCCCAGGTGCGCGGTGATAGGAAGCCACCGAGGCAACGGCCGTCGCCGCGGGCGCAGATCCGGTCGACAACCCTCCGCGCTACTCGGTCGAGCACCAGCCGCGACTTGACCGCCCCCACCGCAACCGCGCCTGCCGCAATCCATGGCGCGACAACCGGCGCCGTCTCCCACAGCCAACGCGAGCCAAACCCAACCAGGGTCGAGCCGACCGCCACCCACATCATCCATGCAAGTATCAGCTGCGTGGACACGCCAGCCGCCGGCTTGTGGTTTTCCGCCCAATGCTTCAATCGAGACCTCCGTGAGGCGGGTAGCGGGACGCTGCCGGCCCCGCGAGAGACCTTGCCCAATCAGATTACTATGCACTGCGCGCCCCCCAAGGGGCGACCGTGCGAGGACAGATGCAGGCGAGTCCGAGCACAGCGGCGACGAGCCGATACGAGGTCCGATACGGCAGGCGAGCGGCAGCGTCTCGGCATGTCCGCTTTCGTCGCAATCTTTGCTGGCCGCGCGCCAGTTTGGCGCCTGATCCCAGGAGTGGCGGAAGCGATGCACTCTTATTACAGGCACATCGCTTGCATCTGCGATCAGCACAAATGGATGCTTTGAAATCACCTTCCACCACAACCGAACCCACGTCTGCCACGCCCATAATCGTGAGGAACGACTCCTTCATCGAAACTGGTCGCGTGCCGCCACGAGGGGGCCTTCCTTTGGGTGTAGTTCTCGGCGTGACCATCTCGGTTCTCGTGGGCCTGCTCCTCGGAGGATTGACAGCCATACAACTGCATCGAGAGGGACGCAGGGAGCTCAAGGCCCGCCAGGAGCTGCTGGCTGAATCGCTAGCACCATTGGCAGCTGAAATCGAGAGGGCTTTCAGTCTGGACGAAATAGAGAAACACCTGTCGTCTACTGTACGTGCCGAAATCGCCAGCGGCCATTCTGACTTCAACCTGCTACTGCGCGGCGGCGATAGCCGAATCGCGAGTTCTGCCCTTGCGGGCACTACCACCTCACCGCCACCGGATTCACTTCAAGCCGAGATTCCCGTGCGGTCAGCCTTGCTTGCGACGGGCGGTGGGACGCTCACCGCCTGGCAGGGTGATTCCGAGTTCGCTACCGAAGTGGCGAGCCGGCGGCACGCGGCTTGGCTCGACATCGGCATTGCGGTGCTGGCGATTATCATCGTGGTCCAGCTGACCATTTACCTGCTCGTCACAAGGCCGTTAGATCATCTGATGACGGCCATCCACAAGATTGAAATGGGGTACCCAGCCAAGCTTCGGCGGGGCGACATTGCGCGCGAGCTGCGGTGGCTGGCGTGGCGGTTTCATCACATGAGCGCCAGCCTGACCGACAGCGCCCGGCTGTTGGTGGCCGCCCACCGGCGGGCGATGGAGGTCTCGAAATCACTTCCCCGCTCCGATGCCAGTCCCCAGCTATTCGACCCTCTCGAATTGGATCGCAGCGGACAATCGGCGGACCAGGAAATATTTCGGCGGTACCTCCGCAGCCGCTGCGCACTTCTCGAGAGTTATCGGCTGGGGGATCCGCGGGCGCGGGAACTGGCCCTCCAAATCTGGGAGCGCGACGCCGTCGAGGCGGAGAGATTCGGTGAAATGGACCTCCGCATTCGGGCCGAGAATGCGGCGTTGATGGTTCTCGATCCAAACTCCTTTGACCGAGTCACTCGCGAATTCGAATCGATGATCGATGCCCGCGCCGAGTGGTGCGCCGCTACTGAGAAGATCATAAAATCCGCACTTACCACCGATGGAGTGTCCCTTGTGGCGATTCAACGCCGCGCCAAACACGTGGCCGGAGTTTGGCGCAAGATGCAGGAGAAGAACCTCATCCTCGAGGAGGTCCACGACCTTCTCGCCTTCCGCATCGTCGTTCCGAGCCAGGACAACTGCTATCTTGCACTCGATACCATTCATCGACTTTTCGAGCCGGAACCGTTTCGATTCAAGGACTACATCGCCAAACCCAAGGCCAACGGATACCAGAGCCTCCACACCAGCGTTCGCGACCACAACGGGTTCGTATTCGAAGTGCAAATCCGCACCGTCACCATGCACCACGCGGCCGAGGAGGGCGTCGCCGCTCATTGGCGATACCGGGCGGGCAAGTCAGGCCACGCTCGAAACCACATCGCAAAATGGTGGCAGTCTTCTCGCAATTCTTGACATCTTCAAATATTTGGCTATATTGCCAAATATGGTATTGACGCAACGCCTCAAGGGTGAATTCAAGGTCCATCTGGAGCATCGGGCCCGAGTTATGAAGGCGTTGGCGCACCCCAGTCGGCTCTTCATCGTCGACGAGCTCTCGCGCGGCGAGCGCTGCGTGTGTGAGCTCACCGAGATGATCGGTGCCGACGTTTCGACGGTTTCCAAGCACCTGGCGGTGCTGCGGGAAGCGGGGCTGGTGCTGGATGAACGAAGGGGTGTTCAGATTTTCTATCGGCTTCGGGTGCCATGCATACTGAACTTCTTCGGCTGTGTGGAGGCGGTGCTCGAGGAGACGGCTCGGGATAGAGCCGTGGCTGGCGGCTGATCGGCGTGGATTTGAGGAATAATTGGCGAAATTGCCAATAAAACCCGGCCAAGAGGCGTGAAGTGATCGACTGGAAAACCGAATGGAAGGCTGTCGTGTGGGGTGCAGGCATTTTCGCCGTGCTCTTCTGGCTGCCG
>Ga0224513_10000317_pt1 | contig 17903 bp, 23 predicted proteins | sample SF_May12_sed_USG_5_FD_169109 | JGI IMG/M metagenome (GOLD analysis project Ga0224513, IMG submission 169109) | Sediment microbial communities from San Francisco Bay, California, United States - SF_May12_sed_USGS_21 | ecosystem: Environmental > Aquatic > Marine > Sediment | place: USA... | reverse complement strand
ACAGGAATAGATTCAATTTTGCAAGTAGATGATATTAAAATCAATGTAAATCCAGAAGTAGATGTATCTGATGATGATTACTGTAAAAAAGGACACAAATTGCTTTTCAAATACTCAGATAATTCCCCGATTTGTGCAACATCAAATACTGCTTCAAAGCTGATCAATATTGGATTGGCATTTGATTAAACATTAAAAAAACTCTAGAAGAAAAGAAGATTAAGAAACAGGGGAATAGAGTAAGTTAGTGCAAACTCTGTTTCTGAATATTTTAATTCATCCGTATTTTCTATTTCTCATGGTCCCATAGTCCCATCCGATTGACTGCTTTTTTAATTTCTGACTTCAATATGATGTAACATTAATTCCATAATCTATTTACTTGCAATAAAAAATAACTAGCAAGAATTCAACTGCAGTGCAAACCCTGCAAATCCAGAAATGATTATTTCAGCTTTATTGTGATTTCCTCCCCGTTTCCGATGGGGACTGTCATGGTCCAAAGTTTCGGATTTTTCCCAAGATATTCTGAAAACTTTCCCATGTCTTGCCTGTATTTTTGAGGATACAGCATATTGTCCGTAACTATCACCCCTTCGGCAGGCACCATCGGCAAGATCAAATCAAAGTATTCTATGACGTTTTCCTTGTCGGCATCGATTAGGACAAAGTCAAAAAAATCCCTGTATTCTTTTTGCAAATTCAATTCTCTCAGTATTTGCATTGCCGATCCCTTCTTTATGGTAATTGCATCTGCTGCAATTCCGGCTTTTTGAAAATTCTCCTTTGCTCTTTTGATCTTGTTTGGATTTTGCTCAATTGTGATGATTTTGCCTGATTGCTCACAGATGGCTTCTGCACACCATATGGTGGAATATCCTGTTGACGTCCCAACCTCAAGCATATTTTTTGCATTTTTTAGACGCAAAATCATGTTTAGCAACTGACCTGTCTCTTTTGTAATTGCAAGCATTCTGTCTTCAGGAGCAACATCGACTTTTCTTAATTTTTCAAGCGTTGACTGCCATTCTAACTTCTCAAGCATGTTGGAAATGGACTTTATCACATCGTATTGGCACTTTTAAAATAATTTAATCCTTCTTCACATATCGCAATCTCGACTTCAGAAAGATCAATCTCTTTGTATTCATACTTGTATAGTCTAAATTACAACCAAAGTAGACAAAGGCGATGAGAATTATATCTATGGCGGAATTTTTGAACAAACGTGATTTGATTTGTTCTTGTTTGGTTGATGAGGGTTAATTGGCAGGTGTAGCAGTTACAGAATTCTTGGCACTACTTGCATTATTGCTTGGAGGTGGCATGATTGGTGCAGGAATAATGAAGAAGATAAAATTTCCCACCATTATCGGGTTTATCATTATTGGTATGATTGCAGGACCATACGGGTTGGGAATTGTGGAAGATGTTGAATTAATAAATCTGCTTGCAGAGCTTGGAATCATAATTTTGCTTTTTGTGGTAGGCCTAGAATTCAGTCTTCAAAAACTCAGAAAGGCAGGAATAAAGGCAATAATCGTAGGACTATCTGAACTGTCAATAATGTTTTTTCTGGCATATGTGGGGGCATTCTCATTTGGATGGTCTCATATAGAAGCACTGTATCTTGCAGGAATCTTGTCAATTAGCAGTACGGCAATATCACTTAGGTTAATGCGTGATCTGAAACTGGTAAAGACAAAGGAATTCAACACAATAATCACTATTTTGATTGTAGAGGATCTTGCTGCTGTCTTGCTACTTGTGATACTGGGCAATGCTTCGGCAGGGGAGGGAATAGCCATTACAGATGTGGGAATTTTAATACTTCAAAGCCTTACCTTTTTTGTAGTTGCGCTAGCGGCAGGCATAAAACTAATTCCAAAACTCTTGGAAAAGATTCAGGGATTGGACATTCCAGAGGGTCCATTCATCACAGCACTTGCATTGGGATTTGGTCTGGCTGTACTTGCACATTTTCTTGGACAGAGCTCTGCAATTGGAGCATTCATCATGGGGATGATTATTGCATCATCAAAACATTCAGAGGCAATAATTCAAAAAGTATTGCCATTACGAGACTTTTTCGGAGTGATTTTTTTTGTGTCAATCGGAATGCTGGTAAATATCACTGCAATCCCCGAGGTAGCTTTGATCTCCATTCCGATTATAATTTTAGCGGTTGTTGGAAAATTTGCAGGGAATTTTTTTGGTGCTGCCATGTCTGGACATGATGTGACGGGAGCATCAACGGTTGGGTCTGTCATGGTTCCAAGAGGAGAATTCTCGTTTATTATTGCAAAGCAAGCAATAGACAGTGGTGCAGTAAGAGATTCCTTGTACCCTGTGACAATGCTTGTAACATTGGCCACCATGCTTTGCATGCCATTGCTGCTAAAAATACTTCCTACACTGGCAGACAAAAGCAGTTCAATTCCGCTAAAGGTGATAAATCCAATATTCATAGTTGGAAAATTCTTCAATCAGCTAATGCAGTCATCTGATGATGATGCCAGATTAAACAAAATGCTAAGAATTCACGGACCAAAACTTTTCATAAACGTGGTAATAGTAATTGCGATTCTTGCCATCATAGAATATTTTGAAGATGATATAATTAGCCTCATATCTAGTATAGGTATTCCACTTTTGATAGAATCTGAATCCTTGCTGACAATTATCAGCATGATTTTGATTGCCTATCCAATCATCGCACTGTTTGGAAAGATTGAGAAAATCGTCACAAATATTTCAGACATTATATCTACAAAGCTTTTGCCAGGAGATACAAGTGAGATAGAGCGTAAACCACTTCACAGACTAGTCAGAAATATTTTTTTTGTAGCTGCTGTTTTGGTAATCGTCGCACTAGTTGAACCATATATTGCGGAAATATCTGGGATAGAATTCCTGTCGTTGGGAATCTCAATCATAGGATTTGCAATAGCCATAATCTTAATCGCAGACAGCGTGTTTGTGTTTCAAAAAATATCTCACGGTCATATCATGGAAAGCCTTCTCAGAGAAGATGAGGAGAAAGAACATGATGATTCACATGAGAAATAAGTGTTTAAATTCTAGACAAAATAGACATCTTCTTTGAATGAAAAGAATCCAAATATGTAATAACTAAAGAATCTGCCTTTGGATGGGGATGGAGAATTGGTAAAAACATTTGAGCATATTTTAATTCCCTATAATGGAACACCTGGAAGTAATAAAGCATTTAGAAAGGCTGTTTTATTAGCTTCCCTGATTCAGGCAAAAATCACAGTTCTCACATGTTTAGAAGAAAGACCTACTTTTGGATTTTTTAAGACCAAGACAAGCAAACAAGAATTTGAAAAAGAGTGTAAATTCATAAAAAAACAACATGAGGTATTGGAGAAATTTGCAAGACAACATGATATCCAATTTAATTCCAAAATTGTAAAAAATGGCTTAGCATCCATGAGGATACTTGAATTTGCAAGACAACATGATGTGGATCTGATAATAATGACAAAAACAAAACTCTCTTCTAGATATGAAAAACAGCACTATCAAAGCACAATTGAAAATGTGTTTAGAAATACACATTGTCCGATTTTAATTCTCTAATTCAAATGAAAAATGATCTAGAATTCTTGCTTTAGAACAATTTCATGATCAAATAGACTGGTGTATTTATAAATAATTACAAATTCATATAATGCAATTTTAAATCAAAAATCGGTAAAATTGTTCAAAAACATCACTGTTGCCATAATTACTCCTACTCACACAAAAAAATCCTTTGAATTGGGACTTGCTTTGGCCAAGAAATTCAATACATCATTGTCTGTTATTGAATGTGTTTACAAAGTTCAACCCAAGTTTTATTTTTTTGAAACAGAGTCAGATAAGAAAATTATGCAAGACCAAATTTCCAAACTCAAAGAAGAACTGAAAAAATGGAAAGAATTGGCACAAAAAGAAGGTGTTAAAATTCACACCAAATTTGCTTTGACGGATTCAATTGCTCATTGGGTCATTGATTATGCCAAAGAACACAAAGTAGGCTTGTTAGTGGTGGATTATCCTAAACTTTCCATGATTGAGGCGAATCACTTTGATGACATCATTAACACTATTCATCATAAGGCACATTGCCATGTTCTCACTACAAAAAATTAATTGACGAATCACAATTTCTATAATTTAAGTATTCTAAGTTCTAATCGAGATTGACAAAAATAAACTTAAAAACAAAAATGATTTAATCTTCTAATATTTTTCGTCTTTTTTTATCTCTACAAATGCCACAAAGATAATTTTTTAAAAATTCTTCAAGTTCTATTTCGAATTCTTTAGTTTGATAATATTTTTCTCCAGCTTTTAATCCTCCTGGAACATGTTTACCACAATTAGTACAATGAATATCGATGCCAAATTCCACTCTTTTCTCATTTTCTGAAATTTTACCTATTATCACGAGCATATTTTGCATGATTTTGATATAAACAATAGCCTCAAACATGAAACTCATGAATATTATACTGAAAAATTGATACTTTACTTGATGTTATCTGTATGGTTTCGAGTAATTAGGGTGAGATTTCTTCTTGCATCTGTTATTGCAGTCTCGGTTGGCTTGGCATTAAACTGGTGGCAAAACTCTTCTATTGAACTCTTTGATGCAATTTTGACATTTACTGGGGTGATGGCACTACATGCAAGTGTGGATTTACTAAATGATTTTTGGGATTTTAAAAGAGGTATTGATACTAAAACAACTAGGACAAAGATGAGTGGTGGCACAGGTGTATTGCCTGAGGGATTACTCAAGCCATCTTCTGTATATCGTGCAGGAGTTGCATTTTTAATTATTGGTTCTATAATTGGGTGCTATTTTGTAATTACTGATGGCATAACCATTGCAGTCATCTTGGGCTTTGCAATTCTATCAATTTATTTTTACTCCACAAAAATTGTCGATTCTGGTTTAGGTGAGTTTTTTGTTGCAGTAAAAGGCTGTATGATCGTCATTGGAACTTTTTTTATTCAATCTGGAGAAATATCTGTTGAATCCATCCTTGCTGGCATAGTTGTTGGCTCTTTGTCGTCATTGGTGCTTTTCATTGCATCTTTTCCAGACTATGATGCTGACAAGTCTAAAGGCAGAAAAACTTTGGTTATTGTAGCAGGAAAAGAAAATGCTGTAAAATTATTCTGGATTTTTCCTCTGGTGTCTTATTTCGCAATAGTAATTGGTGTGTGGTTAAATTTATTTCCCACGGTGTCTTTAATTGTCTTTTTGAGTATTCCATTAATGCTAAAATCTGGAATGGGGTTGCAGAAAAATTTTGACTCTGTTGAAGACCTTGTACCTCACATGTCTTCGACTTTGATGTTTGGTAGAATTACTGGTGTATTATTTATAATTAGCTTGTTGATAGGGCTGTAATTCTTTAGACATAAATTCAGCAATTGTTTATGTTCATCATGATATCTGGGTTTGCAACTTTTGAAGGAACTAAAAAATTTGCTGAAAATTCAGGCGTAAATAAAGATAATTTCAAAGAATTTCAAAGTCTGTATCTTTCAAATGTGGGTATTGGAACTTATCTTGGTGATGCTGATACCAGAACAGATGAATTAGTAACTAATGCTGTAAAACAGTCTGTCTTATCTGGGGTAAATGTAATTGATACTGCAATAAATTATAGATCTCAAAAGGCAGAACGTTCTGTAGGTAAGGCCATTTTGGAATTGATTCAGGAGGGTAAAACTACACGTGATCAAATCTTTGTCAGCTCTAAAAACGGATATGTTACAAATGATGCTGACGTTCAACTAGGTTTCTGGGAATATGTAAAAGAGGAATATTCTCAAAAAGGAATACTCAAAGAGGGTGATGTGACATCTGGTTACCACTGCATGACTACTTCATATCTTTCTGATCAACTGGATCGTAGCTTGAAAAATTTGGGGTTGGACTGTATTGATTTAATGTATCTTCATAATGCTGTTGAAGGACAAATCAAGGATGTCCCTAAAGAAAAATTCTTGGATAATCTGAAATCTGTTTTTAAACTGTATGAGCAAAAACGTCAAGAAGGTAAAATCAGATTTTATGGCATGGCCACTTGGGAGTGTTTTAGAGTTTCAAATGATAATTTACAATATCTCTCACTTGAAGATATGGTAAATATGGCCAAAGAAGTTGGGGGGGAAAACCATGGATTCAGATTCATTCAGTTGCCTTACAACATGAACTATGATCAAGCTTTACTTGGAAAAAATCAGTTATTTGGAACTGAAAATATTTCTATTTTAGAAGCAGCTGTGAGATTGGGGATTGGTGTATTCACTAGTGTTCCTTTCATGCAAGGCAGACTGTTAACTCCTGGAACAATGCCTGATTTCAATAATTTGAAACCGTCTTTACGTGCTTTGCAATTTATTCGCTCATCTCCTGGCGTTTTAGCTCCTTTGGTAGGACAGAAATCTGTTGAGCATGTTTTAGAAAATCTTGAAATTATGAAAATTCCTCCAATGTCCGAATCTGAATTTCTTGCATTGGTAAAGACATTGACCTCGTAACTATTTTGATTATCTGACTGCAATTTGTAGAAAGATAATAAATAAGTGATTTTTAGTATGACTAAGTAATTTGTCTGGAAAAATCTATGACTATGCCAAAATTTGTAATTCCATATGCTCCATTGATCCTAAAGTCCGATTTGCAGGTGTAATCAATGAGCGAGGACGCTTGGTGGCAGGTGGAATGAAAGAAGGCGTTGAACCTTTGGAGAGCAAAAAAGATGACGAAATGATTTTCATGGAACTTGCATTGCGTGTGAAAATGAGAAAAGAGTTTGACAAGCAACTTGGTCCAGTAAATTTTGCTATGGCATCTCGTGAACGTGCACTTGCAATTAGTGTCATTATTAACAATGACATATTGTATGTCATATCTGAACCTGATGCAGATTATGGCATGCTCCCAAAGCAAATCCTCAAAATAATCTATTCTTGATTAAACCTGAAATTAATCAGCAATTGTTTGATTTCTTGAGGTATGTCGAGAAAATGCTTTTGGCTAATTAACATTAAAACCTCTATAGCTGAATGTATAAATAGAATTTACAAAGTGGAAAGTCTGTGCCAGTAGATCCTGTATGTGGAATTGAACTAGATGAAGATTTAGCATTAATTCATGATCATGATGGAAAAAAAGTTTATTTTTGCTGTGATGGGTGTAGAAGAATTTTTCTCAAAAAGCCTCGCAAGTACAAAAAAAACATCTAGATGGGAAAAGCCCCACACATTCTACAAAATTTTGATTTTCCAACACTGTGTTTACAATATGGGCATATTTCTTCTACCTTGCTATCTACAGGAGATCCAAATAATTTTTTAAAAATCTCATAATAGTGCATAGATTCTCTACTTCTAATTACAACCCCGTCTTCTTTTTCAACTGTCAATTTTTTTTCAACAAATTTCTCTTCCTCTATTATTGATTCAAACAAATTAGTTAACCCTGAAGTTCCTGAACCCTCCTGCATTGGGGATTTTTCTCTCCATGCAATTTGTTGCGGGATGTATTTTTCAAATGTTTTACGAACAATCCACTTTCCGTGCCTTTTTCCCTTCTCGTTTTTGACTTTCAAATTTACAGGAATCTCATTAGCTAGTTTTACTACTTTTTCATTTAGAAATGGCGATTCTACATTTACTCCCAATGCTTTTCCTATTTTTTGTGTTGGAAAGTGCATTATTGAACAAACTCTTTTAATTTCTTTTTCTAGTTCCTCTTCTGGTTTATTTATAAGGAAACTGTATCCTGCGAATAATTCATCGGCCCCGTCCCCTGTTATAATTGATTTTTCACAATTGTCTTTTGCCCATTTAATTGCCAAGTACATTACAACGTTATTTCGAATTTCTATGTCGTTAAAGTTTTTTAAAATCTTAATTGTTTCTTCCACTGCTTCAAGAATTGAATCCGTTTTCACATTATGTATTGTTAATGGTAATTGCATTTCTTTTGAAATCATTTGACAATATGTCAAATCTGTTGAAACAAAATCATCTGCAATAACTGCCACCACTTTTGGCTTTCTTTGCTTGAGAAAATATGCAATAACTGAGCTATCCAATCCACCCGACAGTGAAATTAAATTTGATTTGGATAAGTTACATGATTCTTCTAAAACACTGTATAGATCCTTAGCAAATCCTTCCAACATTATCTACATAGTTTTGAAATTAAAATAGATATGCCTAATACACTGTTTGGATAAACTACACATCTTATTGCAAACTTTAAATTCATTATCTGCTTCTTGTGGATTAATGCTACTTCCTGCTGAAATAGAATCTAAAACTTTAATTCCTGCATTACGAGCTATTCTTGCTAAAAAACTTGCAGAAGATCATGATATTAGAGAGGATGAGATTTCTAAAATGCTTGGTGTTACTCAAGCAGCCATCAGTAATTATATTCGTGGAACAAGAGGTGATCCATCTTTGATTGCTAAACTTTTATCAGAAAAACAAGTTGCAATCATGATTGATGAATTAACTGACAGTCTTTCTTCAGATATGGCATATACTCCATCCAGTCTTTCAAAATTCATAGGACTTTGTAACTATATTAAATCAAGTTTGTTAATTTGTGAGATACATCACAATTTAGAATCAAACATAGATGAACAAGTATGTAAAGAATGTGAAAATATGCTTCTAAAAGGCCCTGGAAGCGTTTACTAAATTTTATTTAAAATAATTTCAATCGTTGATGTCATGTCTCCTATACCTGCAGCAGCTACTGTGTCTAGGATAATTTTCTCAACTTTAGAATTGCCTTTTAGCATTTTCTCTGTTATGATGTTTGCCACTGCCACGGCGTTTGGAATTGAATTCCCCTTTGATTTAAGAATCACTTTGTTTTTTTTACCTAGGATTGTTAACACATCAATAGCTGATTCCATTACAGGATAATTTCCGATTTGTATTATGGCTTCATCAGACTTTTCGGTCTGCTCTTGACCATGCGACTTTGTTGTCTCTTCCATGAGCATTGTTCAATAGTTAGCAATTTTGTGTTCTTTTAAGTTTTATCGACCAATGATTCATTTTTCAAAATAATCTATTGGTATATTTTGATAATCTCCATTTGGAAGTACTCTTCTAATTGTAATTGGGATGACTCTCTGTTCAAGTTCTTCCATTGAAATATCTAATGAAATTCTTGCACTTTTTGGGATTGGGATGAATGGTGGTGCTCCTAATGATAATTGCAGTGCCCTTGCCCCCATAATTCTTGCTTTTTCAAATCTTGTTAATGTTGGCGGACCAATTGTAATCTTGCCTTTTTCACAAGGAATTTCTACTGCTTCATGCTCCTCAATTCTCTCAACAACTTCTCTGTTTTCAATTTCTTTGATTCTTTCTTCAAGACTGTTTTGTTCTTTTTCTGTTAATGGTTCTACTAGATCTTTTCTATCGATTAATTTTCGATAAGTGTCTAATGCTTTGTTTAGTCCGGCATTTTCTTCTACTGTATCTTCACTAGTTTCTTCTTCAATTTGTGGAGCTACTAACAATTCAGATTCTTTAACCCCCGACAAGATAACGAATTATTCTTAAAACGTTATATAATCTAATCAGTTTAAAGTACGAAATGAGTACATCGTCAGTCTCGAGGAAACAACTTGTTTTGGAAATTCGAGGAAAAGCAAAAATCTCATGTGATCTTAAACGTCATTTGTCTCCAAGAACTGTTGGGGCTATAATGAGATCATTGCCATTAGAAGGACATGCTCATCTATTGGGAAAAAGTATTTCATATTTTGAAACTCATGTTGATGGTGGAATTGAAAGATCCAGATCTGAATTCAAAAAAGGTGATGTTGCATTCTTTCCTTCTGCTGGAAGTATCTGTTTTTTCCTAAATGATGCTATATTTACAAAAACTATGACTCCTATTGGAAAATTGAATGGAGATATTGATGCATTAAACGATGTTAAATCTGGAGATGTATTTTGTATCTATGAGGAAACTACTTGATACAAATGATGACCTGAATATCCGCCAACTTTTTTTACAATTCCTTTGCTTGCTGATTCTTTTAGAAATGCATTTGCTGCAGAAATTTTAACTCCTGTTTGCCTTGCAAGATCTTGGACTGTCACAACTTTGGAATTTTGTATAATTTTCATTGCTTGTTGTTCGTTTACCTTTACTACGATCTCTGCCTTTTTTGGACCGCCTTCACCTTTGTCTTTCTTTTTCTTTGTGTCTTTGGAACCTGCTGATTTGTCTTTGTTTCCAGCTGTTGGTTTCTTTGCTCCACCCATAAGTTTAGAAAAAAATATTCCTCTTATAAACGATGAACCAACTTTGTGAATTCCTCTTTTGTAAATCCTTATTTTTTTAAAAGTATTTTCAAGTATAAATAACATCTTGATTACAATCTTGTGTGGGTATAGTAGCAAAAGGTGCAAAATGCAATGTTGATAGCTGTGATCAAGATGGCGCCCGCTCTCTTAACACTAGTAAAGTTGAAAATGCTGGACTTCGCGTAACTTCATCTGGCAAAAAAACAGTTCTTTGCAAGGAACACTACAAAGAATACAAAAAAGAATCCAAGGATGATAGGGATCTTGAACGTGCTCGATTTAACAAGTTTTAGTTTTTCTTTTTTGATTTCTTTTTCTTATTATCTGGATTTTTAAAATAATCTTCACTTAGTTTTTCATATAATCTGTCTAATTTTTTGTACAATCTTTTTGGTTTTCTTGTCTTTTGATTACTAATGACATATAATGCAAGAATTGGAAATGCAATTGTGGCATCTGCATAAACTGTTACCACTCCATTATGAGCATCCTTAACTTTGCCCCAACTTTTCCCTTCTTGCAGTGTTGCACCTGATAATCCTCCAGTGTCTGGGCGTGCGTCTGTAATCTGAATGATATAGTCATGCCCTCCATCTTCTCTTTTCAGAATTTGATCTAACAATGGACCTGTTTGCTGAGCTGTGTTCTTTGGTACTCCGCCGCCTAACTCTAAAATCCCTGATTTCTTTGAATCATACAAAATTGCTGCTTGTTCAATAATTTCTTTGACAAAGTCAAGATTGTATATTTTATTTTGTAATCTATGAACTGCCAAATTCAGTGCTAATGATGAGTCTTTTATCGTTGAAATGTATACTGGAACATCATAATCATATGCTGCTGTAATGAAACTTTTTTCAGGATGTTTTGCTTTTTCTTTACTTATTTTTCCCATCAAATTACAAAATTCTGATGTGGTAAATGGCTTGTCTGGAAAATCATCTCCAAACATTTTTTGAATTAACACATCTTGGGCTTCTAACGTTTCATTAAATTTAATGTAGACATCTCTAATTCTGACAATTTCATTTTCATACAGTTTCATGTCATCCACATCAAAACTTCCTTGCTTGATCGGCAGTCCCCATGCAAAATGATCTTCATGATATACGTTAGCTCCTGTTGTAACTATCCAATCCACAAACCCTCTCTCAATTAGCGTCTTGATAATTCCTCCAAACCCAACTGGTGTCATTGCACCGGAAACTGTTAGACAAATCGTTGCATCCTCTTTGATCATTTTGGCATAAAGTTTTGCTGCATCTCCAAGTTGTCTTCCGTTATACCCTGAATTTGCATAAATATCTACTAGGTCTTCTATGGTCATTTTTGGATCTAATTTTATGTGGGGAATGTCTTTGCCATGAAATTTGTGTGGATCCATATTTAAAAAATCCAATTTTTCAGTAAATAATGCTATCGCAATGCTTCTATTGGAATGCCTTGGATTTCTTCAAGAAAATATTACTTATTTAGGAACATTGTAAAATAATGTGAAATGAACATTATTGATTTACATGACCCTCTAAGAGTTGATAAAATTCCTGACGCAGTTGAAGTATTGTTGTCTTCTGGAAATTTCATCCAAGATAATTTTATAATTTCTAAAGTTGAACTGCGACTTTATACTGAAAGAACTGATGAAAAATTGGGTATCTTTTCTTTGATTACTTCATTTGTTGAAACTGACCGGGGCTCAGTTGAAATGATTTATGATGAGGGATTTCGTGGTGAAAATCCCCTTTTGAGGGCATCTGAATTTCTTACATCAAATTTGGGAATATCAGGTTTAGTTTTACGTTCAATAATTGCTCTACGTGAAAAATCAAAATAATTTTACCACAAATTGCCTTGTTTCTTTAACCTCATTTTTGCATTCTCTGAAACAGTATCTAATGTATGTGAATCGTAATTTGCATTTGTAAAATCTGTGGATGTAAAAACTGCACCTTCAAAATTTGTATGTCTGAGATTCACACCGCTTAAATTAGCTTCACTCAGGTCTGCATTTCTTAAATCGGCATAAAACAAGTCTGCACCTCTAATGTCTGCCCCTTGCAAGTCTGCACCATATAACTCCGTATCCCATAATTTTGCATTTGAAATATTCGCCCCTCTCATATCAGCCCCTCTTAATTTAACGTAAAACAAGATTGTCCCACTCAAGTCTGCCCCGCTGAGGTCAGTGCAACTCAGGTCTACATTATGTATGTCTCTATTTTTAAGATCAACTCCTTTCATGTTAGAATCTGACAGATCTCGTCCAATCAAATCCTCATATTCAAAATTAATCTTTGAAAGATTTCGTTTCCTAAACACATCTGATGGATTCATCGTATGTTCCAAATTAATAAAATTAGTACATTTGAATTTAGATCTAAAAAGAACGCCTATGCTTATTCTTAATTGAATAATTCTAATTCCTGTAGGATTTTACCCATGGAGTGTTTCCATCGTCTCATTTCATCAATATCATGCGGTCTGTTATTTTCTAATTCTTTTTTTTGTTTGAGTAATTCCTGATGCCTTTCATTGTTAATTTTTTTGTCACGCATACGTGTTGTCTTTTGCATTTGAATAAATTCCTATTTGCTTAACCCTCAAATCTTGTTTTTTATCCAAATCGAATCTGTCTTTTTTTACTTGATAATGCCTCAAAATATTCCTATTCTGGCAATTTGTAGCATTTTTTGAGAATCGTATATTTATGCCACTTTTAGCATGTTTTAACATGCGTATATTGCAACTGCATTGTGATCATATTGAATATACACCTACAAAAAAGGAGATAAAGTCAGCTGAGAATATAGAAAATCCTCAAACTCAAAGACTTGAGGAACTTGTAGTTGTATTTGTTGCAATAGAGGATGGGGATGATTCTTCAGTTGCACAAAATGCAGTATCTCAAATTAGAAATTCCATGGAAAAAATTGGCTGTAAAAAATTATTGTTATACCCTTATGCTCATCTTAGCTCTAACCTTGCAAAGCCATCTGTAGCAATGAGTTTGCTCAAAGAGATGGAAGACAATGCATCTGATCTTGAAGTATCTCATTCTCCATTTGGCTGGACAAAATCTTACAAAATTCAAGTAAAGGGACATCCGCTTGCTGAAAGCTCAAAAGTTGTCACAAAAGATTCAGCTGATTCAAAATCTGATGAGGGGATAACTTCTGATGCCCTGAAAGGAGAATCTAAAATTCGTTCTTATTGGAAAATACTGTCCCCTGACGGAACAATGACGAACATTGGTGATTTTGATTTCTCAAAAAATAAAAAATTGGAAATTTTGGCAAAATATGAATCTGCAAAAATACGTAAAGTTGATCAACCGCCACCACACGTTGCATTGATGAAGAAAATGGGCATATCTGATTATGAACCCGCATCTGATTCAGGCAACATGAGATTTTATCCTAACGGCAGATTGATTAAATCTTTGATTGAACGCTATGTTACTGATAGAGTGAAAGAATATGGTGGATATGAAGTTGAAACTCCAATCATGTATGATTCTGAACATCCTAGTATGGTTAGTTACTTTAATCGATTCCCTGCAAGACAATACAATATAGACTCGGAGGGGAAAAAACTTTTTTTGAGATTTGCTGCATGCTTTGGCCAATTCCTTATGGCAAACCAATACCAGCTATCGTACAAGAATCTGCCCTACAAACTCTATGAGCTTACACGTTATAGCTTTAGACGCGAACAATCTGGTGAACTTGTTGGCTTAAGACGCCTAAGGGCATTTACCATGCCTGACTGTCATGCATTTTGTAAAGACATTGATCAAGCAGTTGATGAAATAAAGATCCGATTTGATCTTTCTCAAAGTGTACTTTGCAATCTTGGAATTAATGAGACTGATTATGAAATGGCAATCAGATTCACTGAGGATTTCTACAATGAAAATAAACCTGCAATAGAGGAACTAGTAAAGAAACATGGAAGACCTGTATTGGTTGAAATGTGGAAAGAGAAATTCTTTTACTTTGTTTTAAAATGGGAGTTTAACTTTATTGACGGTCTTGGAAAGGCTTCTGCATTATCTACAGATCAGATTGATGTTGAAAATGGCAGTAGGTATGATATTGACTTTGTTGATGAAAATAATGTGAAACAACATCCGATCATCTTGCATAATTCTCCTAGTGGTGCAATTGAAAGAATCATTTACGTATTACTTGAAAAAGCCGCAAAAGATTCCTACGAGGGTCGAAAGCCACAATTCCCTCTATGGTTGGCGCCAACTCAGGTTAGAGTCATCCCACTTAAAGAAGAATTCCATGAATTTTCTGAAACGTTAAGTGATAAGATTTCCACAAATAACATCCGTGTTGACATCGATGATAGAAACGAGAGCATTGGCAAGAGAATTCGTGAAGCTGAAAAAGAATGGATACGATACATTTTGGTAATTGGCGAAAAAGAAGCAAATTCACAAAATCTCCGTATCCGAGACAGGCAAACTGGCAGTGTTCGAGAATTGTCTTTTGATGATTTTGTTAATGAAATCAATGAGCAAACTAAAGGAAAACCCACAACTGGTTTAAATTTGCCCATACATCTCTCAAAGCGACCAAATCTGATGGTGTAAAAATGAGTTTTCTTGAATTATACATGAACAAAAATCCAATGATCACAGCATCTGATGATGATTCTGAACCGGTAGCTACCATATTTGGGATTCCTTTTGATTCCACTCACTCATACAAGCCTGGATGTAGGTTTGGCCCTGATGCAATTCGTGATTCTTTTAACAACATTGAGATTTTTCATCCTGATCTGAAGATAGATTTAGAGAATGTAAATATTGAAGATTTGGGAAATACTCGTCACACTGTTGTTGCATCTGAAATGATCGATATGGTGAAAAAAATTACTGCAGAGCTTGTTTCAAAGCAAAGACTACTATTCATTTTGGGTGGTGAGCACTCTATTACATATGGTACGTATACCAGTTTTCCAAAAGAAACTGGATATGTGGTTTTTGATGCTCATTATGATTTAAGAGATGAATTTGCAGATATCAAATTAAGCCATGCATCTTATTTGAGACGAATTGTTGAGGAAAGAGGCCCTGATAATATCTTACATGTTGGTGCAAGAGCTTTTGTTAAAGAAGAATTGGAGTTTCTTACAAAAAATAAAATTAAAACAATTACTGATAAAGAAATTCGAGATGGAAATGGCCCAAAACTTCTGAAAGATTATGTATCTACTTTTGATAGGGTTTATTCTAGCTTTGATCTTGATGTGTTGGACCCTGCTTTTGCACCTGGCGTGGGTAATCCAGAAGCTGTTGGTATAACTTCTAGGGAACTCTTTGACATGATTCACACATTTGATGAAACAAAAGTTATCGGTGTTGATATTGTAGAACTTAATCCATATCATGACAATGGCTCTACTGCATCTCTTGCAGCAAAAATTATTTCTACTTTAATCGCAATGAATCTATCTCAAAATAATTAGAATCTTCTAAAATCTCACAAGTAAAATTTTACAAATATTGTAGCCTATATTACAAATCTTCTTATTTCTAAAACTGATTTTTTCTTTAATTTTTTTTTATCTCATACCGTCATGAATCAAACATATTGCTTCCTCCTTTGTTTTTGTGTTTAGTAGGATGATTTCACAAATTTTTACGCTATTTTGCTTGATTTTGCTCCTGTTCACTTTATTAGATGGTATTTTGGGTGTATCACGTGCTAAATAATCTAAGAGAATTTTTCCGACCTGCCCTTGAGAAAATGGGACGAGGGTTTGCGTCAACAGGATTGTCTCCAAATTTTTGGACTTTTGTAGGTCTTGGATTTGCACTTACTGCTGCAATTGTTTATGGAATGGAGATTGAATTTGGATTAATTATTGGAGGTATTTTGTTACTTGTTTCTGGATTCTTTGATATGGTTGATGGGCAAGTAGCAAGAATTACTGGAAAGACTTCAAAAAAAGGAGAATATCTTGATTCAATGTTTGATAAAATTTCTGAAGTTGCAATCTTTTTGGGAATTTTAATTGGCGGTTATGCTGAACCCTATCTTGTATTACTTGCAATTACTTTGTCATTACTGGTAAGTTATGCTAGAGCAAAATCAGATTTAATCAATATTAAATTACAGGGTATCGGAATTGGTGAAAGGGCAGAACGACTATTAGTAATTGCAATTGTTGGAATTATTGGTTTTATGGATTATGCTGTACTTATTGTGGTAATTATTGCTGGAGTTACTCTAATTCAAAGAATGGTGTTTACTTCAAAAAATATTAAAGAATAATGCTAACGAAGTTTTCCGCGCTTTCTTCTACTATCTTCTGATCTAATTTTAAGAATTTTAAAGTGAATTGCACATGAAATACAATAATGTTTCAAAACTGTTGGTGAAGCAATGTATGCTCCCTGTGCGCGTAGTTCTTTTGCCAACGTATGTTCTACTAGGTTTAATCTTGATGTTACTTTTTTGGCCTTATCTTTTGGAACTGTCTGTCCACAGTTTGTACATTGTACTGTACCGGAAGATCCTTTTCCTCCTTTTGTACGGCCTCTACTTGCACGCTTAAGTGGCATGTACATATGCAAATTTGCCTACTTATATTCTTGAGGGCGTGTTGATCTACCTGATTATTTGGAGAAATGATCTAAAATAACATTTTTTATATTTCATACATTTTAGATATTTTTCTATATTGAGATTTTCAGGCACAATCCTTACAGTTAGGATCAATGCATACAGGATTATGTTTTCCGTCCCTTGTAGGACGTGCTGTATCTCGTCTTCTTTCTGTTCTGGTCAGTACTATGTCTGATGATGATTAAAAAGAGTGATCCCGACATAATTAATCATAATTCTACACCAAAATGATTATAATTTTAAAATATACAATTTCCAAAAGCATAATTCATTATGATTTAGGTTATGTAGCATTTTTTGCACTTGGTAGGATTCTTTCCCTTTTTACTCTTTATTGAGAAAAATAGAATCTCACTCTTTTATGCCAAAGAATGCGATACTTCTCATAAAGTATTAGATCTTGATTCTTTTATTGTCAATCTCACACTCAAAAATAGAAAAAATCATTATGATGTCAAACTACTTCAAGGTTACATAGTTTTCATATATCTTGTTGTTTTAAAACAAAATAAAAGAAATTTATGATTGTCATTTTTGGAGATTATTAGTTATAAGGCAAATATCATCCTCTGTTGGACTTTGAAAGATAAACTCGTTTGGAGAATTACTTTCCATAGGTGTTTTTGTAAAAATGATATATTATTCCCGAAGGAAGATCATTCTTTGCTTTGAACATTGAAATGACGTCCTCCATCATTTGTTCAATTTTTGTAATTCCATAGGGGGCAAAAGTAGGGATGGATTTGTCTTCAAACTGTCCTGTTTCTATTGTAATCCATACTTTTTTGGAGTTCTTTCTTGCATATTTTATGATGGGGGATGTTCTTTCAACTATGTCATTTTTAGCTTTCAAAAGTTTTGCACCGACTCCGGGTTGTATGTCCACAC
>Ga0224513_10000315_pt1 | contig 17921 bp, 9 predicted proteins | sample SF_May12_sed_USG_5_FD_169109 | JGI IMG/M metagenome (GOLD analysis project Ga0224513, IMG submission 169109) | Sediment microbial communities from San Francisco Bay, California, United States - SF_May12_sed_USGS_21 | ecosystem: Environmental > Aquatic > Marine > Sediment | place: USA: California... | reverse complement strand
CAGCTGCCAGCTTCAATCGCGGCGAACAAGTCACTGAACTGCCTCTTGATCCGGCAGCCGGCGGGCTCCGCAGATAGCGATAGTCCGAGGACCTGTCCATTCGGACAGGCGGAACTGTTCGGGCAGAGAGTGGCACTCAGAGCCCAAATCATTAGACTGGAATGACCGGATTACTGATTCGAGGCCGCCGCGTGTTCAAACCTATTCAAAACCTGCTTGCAGGGTCTGCCGCCCTTGCCTTAATGCTTTGCATTGCAGCCCCTGCAGACATCGCCGTCGCCGGCACGACATCAGCCGACAAGGCCGCTGCCGAGGCAAAGGCCCGCGACTACTTTACGAATGTCGAGCTGATCGACCAGGATGGTCAGCGTTTGAAGTTTTACGATGATGTGCTCAAGGACAACATTGTCGTCATCAGCTTCATATTTACCAACTGCCAGGGCGCGTGCCCACTCATGACGCGTAATCTGACCATGATCCGCGACATGCTCCCGGGCAATGTGCGCGACGAGATTCATTTCATCTCGATCAGTCTCGATCCTGTGCGTGACACGCCCGCCGCTATGAAAGAATTCGCTCAGACCCACGATGCGGACCAGGAAAGCTGGCTGTGGCTCACAGGTCAACCCGACAACGTGAATCTCGTAACCAAGAAGCTCGGTACCTACACCGATGAACTCGAGGCGCACACAACCATGCTGATTGCCGCTAACGTGAGGGAATCGCACTGGACGAAAATTGCACCGAATGTACCGCCCAAAGGCGTCGCAGAACGACTGCGGCTGCTCGTCGAGGACAATGCGGCACCGTGACCTCCGCAACGGAGCCGTAGCCGCAACACCAACCCCGCGAGCAGCCGCGGCACCCTTCGCGATTGCGATCCTCCTGGTACATGGGGTCATGCTGCCGACTTCCGTCACTGCACAGGACCTCGTACTGTCAGAGGCGGAGGAACGCGGCAAATACGTTTACGAGACCGGCAAGTCACGCAGTCGCCGCATCATTACCGCAGACCTGCAACGCGGCGAGCCCCCGGTGCCCGCCGAAATCCTGCCCTGCAAGAGCTGCCATGGTGTCGACGGTCGTGGCGCGGAGGATTACACGGACGTAGCACCACTCAATATCAACTGGTATGCGATGGTCCAATCGGGCCCGCACGCACACAGCAAGCGCAGTCACGCAGCCTTCGACGAAGCGTCCGTGGCGCGGTCAATAGTTGACGGCCTGGACCCTGACGGCAATTCGCTCGACCCGGCGATGCCTCGCTATAACATTTCCGACGACGACATGGCGGACCTTATCGCGTATCTCAAGGTGATGGACTCACAGTCGGATCCGGGCCTCACGAGCACCAGTGTACGCCTCGGCACCGTGTTGCCCTTGGACGGACAATACGCAGGTCTCGGGAACGCGATGCGCGAGGTGATCGAGGCGTACTTCAGCGTCGTCAATGCGGCAGGCGGCGTGCACGGCCGCGAGCTCGAACTGGTAGTAGGCCCGTGGGGTGCCAATGATGATCCCGCCATATGGGCGGCCAGGGACCTCGTTAACAGCGAGCAGGTCTTTGCGCTGATCAGTGGCTATGTGCCGGAATACGACGCCGAGTTCGCGGCCTTGTCCGACGAGAAGAAGATGCCCCTGGTAGGGCCTTACACTGCCCTGCCCCCGCGCGAGGATGATTCGCACGGCCACGAGCACGAGCAGGACGACAAGACTCACTACAGCTTCTACGCGCTCGCAGGGCTTGCGCACCAGGCGGAAGTCCTCGTTGAGGCTGCCGCAGCCGATCACGGCGCCGGAACTACCCGGCTCGCGATCGTCCACCCGCAGGTCGCCTCGATCAATGAGCTTGCGCGTGCCGCGGAGGCGCGTGCGGAGACGCTCGGCTTCAAGTCCGTCGAGGTCTCCGGTTACGCCTACGGCCGGTTCGACAGCGCTGCAACCGTGGCAACGTTGCGCGCTTCTGCCGTCGATGTCGTCGTCTTCCTGGGCTCGGCCGAGGCGCTGGTCGAATTCGGGAGCGCGGCGGCAAATACGCGCTGGCTCCCGTATGTCATGGCGCCCGGCCTGCTTGCCGAGCGCGGCGTATTCGAGCTGCCAAAGAGCCTGAGCGGTCGGGTCCTGCTTGCTTACGCATCATTGCCGACCGATTTCACCGCGGAAGGCACCGCCGAGTTCGAAAAGCTGCATGATGAATTCGGCATCGATTACGCCTACAGCATCGCCCAGATCTCGGCCTACACAGCTGCGAGGATCATGGTTGAGGGCCTGCGGCGAGCGGATCGGAACCTCAGCCGCGAGCAACTGGTGTCTGCGATGGAGTCAATGGATGGCTTTCACCCCGGGCTGGTGCCGCCCGTCAGTTACGGGCCGGACAGGCGCGTCGGCACGCTGGGTGGGCACATCGTTCGCGCCGACCTCGTTAACGGCCAGTTCGAGGAAAACACGCAATGGATTGCACTCGACGACGCCACGCGTGATTGACGCACGAGTCTGCTCGACCACGCAGCTAATTCCTCAGCGCAGTTCGTACCAGCCGTCCCCGATCGGAGCGTAACGCTTGTTGGCCAGGTCGACCGCAACGATGTGGGCACCGCGAGCACCGATGCGGCGATTCGGCCCGTAGCTCAATGGCGGGGTAACACCGGTCTGAAACGCAAATAGTTCCTCGATGCCCTCGATCAGTTTCACGCGACTCAGGTCGCGGCCTGCCCGGCGCAGGCCTTCGACCAGCAACTTCGCCGCGGCGAAGGCAGCCAGCTGCGCCTGCACATGCTCTCTAGGTAATGAATAAGTCTTTGCAAGTGATTGATATTCCTCACGTCCTTTGGGCGTCATGTCGCTGCTCAGCGTCGGGTACGCAATAAAGATCCGGCGATCGAACGTCGCTGGCGCATCGAACAAGGGTTGCGCCAGCAATGACGACAGCAGATACACGCGCGGGCTCAGTCCTTTGCTGTCGAGTGCGGCAAGCAGCGGTTCAACGTCACTCTGCGGGCCCAGGAAAATCAGCGCCTCGCTCCCGGCCACGCGCTCTGCGAATTCCGTCGCATCGAATTCGCCGCTCGCATAGCGTTGTTCGTCGGGGGCGCCGCCGCCGGTTTTCGTCCGTACCTGCTCCCGCACCGCCCTTACCGGGCTGTTGAAGCGGGCGTCCTCCGGGCTGGCGACGGCAATCTTCCCGGCGTCTGCGCCCTGCAACACGGCCTGGTCCGCCAGCGCACGCGCCTGCTCGTCGAAACCGGAATAAATATAGAAGGCGCCGGAATCGAGGAACGCGTCGCCGGGATCGAGCGTGAACGGCCCGATGAGTGGCACGTTGTCCGTGCGCAGCACGTCAAGCAATGCTTTGTCGAGCCCGATTGTGTAGGCCCCCACCACAGCGAATGCTCCTTCCACCCGGAGCGCCTGCTGCAGATTTTCCAGGCTGGCCTCGGCCGACTGGCCGAACGGTACCGCCAGTAAATCGATACGACGGCCGAATATCCCGCCCTGCTTGTTGATGTCCTCGAAATGGCCCTGCATGATCCGGGCCATCGCTTCGCCCGTCGCGCCCGCCGGCCCGCTCAGCGGCAGCAACGTCGCCACCTGCACCCGATCGTTGCTCACGCCCGGGTCGAGATCATTCTCGAGCACCTTCATGTACGCGATAAGATCGGCCATGTCTTCGGTCGACATCTGGTAGAGCGGCATGGCCCGGTCCAGCTGGTTGTTGGCGGGGTCGACGCCACCGACCATCGACCTCGCAAAACTCGCATCGTCGTAAGGAGGATGCCGGCGCCCGTTATGGTGGACGTGGCCATAGGTTTTGACGAGCTCGCTCCAGCGAATGTCCAGCGGGATCAGGCCGCCTTCCGGGCGGCCGAGGCCATCCCCGCCGTGGCAGCTGGAACAGGGCATCGCGCTGCCGGGCAGCAACGCCGCCTCGTCGCCGACCACCGCCGTGATCTCCGTGCCGCGCGGACTCGTGCCCTCGAAATAGATCTGCTTGCCGCGCATTTCCGCGTCGTCCAGTGCCATCGCCGGAGAGGCCATGCCGACCCAGGACAGGATTGCGGCTGCGGCGTAACCTCCGCGAGAAATTTGTCGCGTGAAACGAAGCGGCTTGAAACCCACGTTACTAGCCGCCGGACTCGCGGCGTGCGCGCATTTCGTTAACGACACTCACGATGCGATCCGGATTCGGAAAACCGAACAACCTCTTCCACTCGCCGGTCCGCCCGTCGCCGATCAGTACCATGGTCGGATGATCCTCGAAATTGGTGGTATAGGCTCCCACGCCGACCAGGACCTCGTCCACGACGGGTTTGGCGCCGGTCAGCCACAGCCAGCTGTCACCGGCGCGGTGCTTGGCGGAATAGGCCTTGAGGCGCTGCGGCGTGTCGCGAATCGGATCAACCGACATGGAGACCAGCACCACGTCGTCGCCGACCTGTTCGCCCAGCTTGCCCTGGACCTGCGTAAATATTGCGGAAAGGACCGGACAAATGGTTGTACAGGTTGTGTAGACGAAATCCATCACGACGATGTTGTCGCCGATGACATCGCTCACGAAGAGCACTTCTTCCCCGTCCTGGGTCAGGAGCGGGCGGTCCCGCAGGTCGACATCCGCCGATTCGAGCGCAGGTTCGGATTTCTGCTTCATCATCGCGCGGTGCTTCGCGTGCGGATCTTCGTCGGCAATCGCGCCGGCCGGGATCGTCAGCACCAGGGTCAGTAAGCTCGTAATGAGTGTGCGGCCGATTAATCTCATCATGACTCCTTATCAGTTTCGCGACGCCAGCGGGATCAGAATTTCAATGTCAGCTGCTGTCCGCAGCTCGTCGATTTTTTCCTGCACGGCGATTTCCATTTTCTCTTCGCGAACGTGCTCACGCAGCTGCTCACGAACTTCATCGAGCGGCAACAACCGGGATTCGCTGCGCTCTTCGAGGCGCAGAATGTGGACACCGAAGACCGTCTCCACCGGGTCCGAAATTTCGCCCGGTTCCAGTGCAAAAGCGACATCCTCGAAAGCCGGCACCATCGTGCCACGCGTAAACAAACCGGTATCGCCGCCTGAATTCTTGGTCGCATAGTCGTCAGAGAACTGCGTCGCGAGCTTGGCGAAGTCCTCGCCGTTGCGGACACGTTCGAGGATCGGTTCCATCTGCTTGTGGATTGCGGCGCGATCATCCTGCGTACCGAGCGGTTTCCAGGTCAGCAGGATATGCCGCACCCGAACGCGCTCCGGCAGCGTCAGCCGGCTCTCGTTATCCTCGTAGTAGCGTTCCAGCTCGACGTCGCTGACGTCCCAGGCGTCTGCACGAATGCGGTCGAGATAGATTTTCGCCGAGATCATTCGGGCGATGTGGTGACGGTAGCTTTCCTCGGTAAATCCATCGTCCTGAAGCTTCATCCTGAAACCGTCGTCATTGTCGAACACAGATCGCAGTTCTTCGACCTGTTTCTCCACTTCGGCCGGGTCTGCCTCAATGCCCGCCTCTTCCGCTGCCTGCCCTACAAGCGTCTGCTCGATGATCAGGTCCATGGCCTCGCGCCGGAGCTGCTTCAGCAATTCGAGCTGATCACCGCGGGCCCCGACGGCTACGCCCTTCGTGTTCCGATACTCGGTGTAAAACCCCTGGAATCGCTGATTGCTGACCGTTTCGTCGTTCACGCGCACGGCATCACCGGGGTATATCCCTTGCGCATGCAGGCCAGCCGCTGAAACGAGCAGCAAGGCCATCGATATGCAAGCTCGAACGATCAATTCTTCGCCTCCTCCTTCTGCACTTTGGGCATATCCAGTGCCATCAGGCTGAGGAATGGCTGATCGGAGTAGTTAAGCCCCCTGGAGGGCGCACCGACGAAGACATAATAGGTTGCCGCCTCGGTGGCCTGCACGTTGGCTTGGTACAGGCCGTCAGCGAGCGGCTGCGCCTGCAATACCGTGCGTCCTCCGCCATCGGCGCGGTAGTATAGAACCGATACGTCGGGCACGTTCATCGCCAGGGCACCACTCGAGGCATCTTTGAGCCTGAACTGGACCAACTTGGTTTCGCCGACCGCCATGCGCCGGTCGACCGCTGAAAATTCCACTGCCAGCGACCCGGTACCCGCATCGTCATCGGGAGACTCGCCCGGCTCCACGATTGCCGTGAAACAGTGCAGGAATTGCGGCGAATCCATCATGAACGCGACGTCGTAAAGCCCCTCGACGGGGATCTTGACGCGGCCCTGGTAAACGCCCGGTGATTTTTCGCTCAGGCTGCGGTCCACGATCTCGATAGCGCGGGTCTCGTGACCGTAATTGCGGAAGCTGCCCATTGGCGCACCCATGCCTTCCATGTAATAGCTGACCGTGCCCTCGGCCTGGTTGACGATGTACGCCGCTGCCGCCTGTTTGACTGCGGGGATAATGCTGTCCGCGATGCTTATTTCCGCTGCCGTGCCGGGCGGCTGCTGCCCTACCGGTATGTACGTGACCGGGGGCGTCGAAGGCTCGTCGAGCTCCGACATCGGAATCAGGCCCACGTCCTGCGTGCCAAGCGAGCGCACGTAGGCAAGGCTGGCCGTAAAATTGACCTGGAATGGCTGCTTGCCGACCGGGATCGAGTGCGCGAGCTGGTCTGCCGATGCGTCGATCACGAATACCGTATCGGTACTGGCGTTGACGACCATGCCCCAGCGGCCCTCGCTGTTAAAACGCAGCGGGCCGATGCCGGGCTCGGCTTCGATCCGGCCACGGATCGTGTGCTTGTCCGGATCGATCACCGAAATCACGCCCGTATCGGCATCGGTAACATAAATCGCGCTACCCAACGGCGAGTATGCTACCGACATGGGCTTCGGACCGGTCTCGATGTCGGTCACCTTGGACAGCGCCTGCACGTCTATCACGGTCACGGTGCCGCCATCCCGATTGCTAACAAAGGCATACCGATCGCCGTCGGAAAAGGCAATTTCGTGATGCCCCGGCCCGGTTGGAATAAACGCAACGGGCTCGAGATCGGCAGCATCGATCACCGTCACGCCGCTGCTGTCGACATTGTCAGTGCTGTTGCCGACCCACAGGTAGCGACCGTCGCCCTGCAATTCGACGCGCGTCGGCTGAAGTCCGGCCTCGATTTCGTGGGAAACCTCGAAGATTTCGGTATCGACCACCGCGACCTCGCCGGACAACGGCATGGACACGAACAACTGTTTGCTGTCGCTGCTCAGCACCCAGTCCGCGCCCGGCCGTTTCAGATTGATCTGCGCAAACAGGTTGGTTACGCCCGTTATGCCCACGACCGGGTCAATCACAGAGATCGAATTATCGCGGTTCATGACCAGCAGGAAATGGCTGTTCAGGTCGATCATCGGCCGCACGCCGACGATGCCCTGCAGGTAGGTCGCGACGCGATCCCTGCAGCTCATCGGGCGCTCACCCATGGCCTCCCAGGCCGCGCCCAGGTCCATCCATGCGGCGGGGTAGCGTCCCTTTATGGGCTCACCCGTGTTCGCATCGGTCACCCGGAAGGTGACATCGGCCCAATCGCCGGCAACCGCGGCTCCGATACCGCCCCTGGTCGGGCGTACCGTGAACTGGACGTTCACTCCCTCACGCGTGATGGTATCGACTTGCCCGCTGGATTCCGGCTGTTCCGGTTCGCGGCTACAGCCAGCTGCGAGCGTAAGAATTGACACCGCGACGAGCGTCGCGGCTGGATTACGTAAATGGGCGGCCACCATTTATCTCCTGATTTAGATTTTCTGTATTCGCCGTTTGCTAGATCGGCGCTCCTTTAAAAGAGTGTGGAGCGGCCCGTCTGGGCCGCTCCACGCTTGGTTTCCCGGGACATCCCTGTCATCGGTTTCCTGTTACGGTTATTTCGGTTTCACCCTGAGGATACCAAACTGACCGTTGCGGTTTCCGCTCGGCGAGTAGTCGCGGTACAGGTAGTCACCGTCAACCTCATGCGTGCCACCGGCATTGAACAGGATCGGCCAGTGTCCGTAGACGTGGCCCATGCCTTCCTCGCCGCCCATGTACTTGCCGATGGGGTTCTTACCCAGTGCCAGCGAGCCAATCGACGTCGGTTCGCAGTAGCCCGGCAGGCCGAGGTAGTTGTCGTCAGGGCAAATATACGGATCGCGCTGCCACAGGTGGCCGTGCAGGATGAAGACACCGTCACGGTCGGCCGAAGCGCCGTTCAACACGTACATGCGTGTCGCCGTACCGGCATCGGTCGTGAACACCGCAATGGCCGGATCGTCGTTCGGATAGCTGTTCGGCTCACCGTTAACCAGCAGGTTGGAGTACATCGCGTGCGGGTTGTCGATATCTCCGAAGCACTCATTGAGAGCGGGCGATCCGCAGCCTGCGTTGCCAAACGGCACGTTGGGCGGCAGCTTGAAGCGGAACCAGGACGGTTCCATGCCATAGTTGAAGCCGGCATGGCCGCTGTCCTCGGCACCTTCGCGACCCAGTTCACCCTGGTGAAGGTTCACGATCGCTGTGCCGTCCTTCCAGCGCAGGTTGCCGATCTTGTGACCCATCGCAAGGGTTTCGCGGTACGTTCCCCCACCGATGACAACGGTTCCGTCAGGTGTCTCGCGGGTCACCTCCGCCGAGGTTACCGTCAGCTGGGCGCGCGTCTCACGCATGGCCGCGTCTCGGCCCTGGCCATCCGGCACCATCGTGTCGGAATCGACGTAATCTGCACCGACAGGTTCGATCACGAGCGCGCCGAACAGGCCCTTCTGCGGCTGCTTGACGCGGTCCGCGGAGAGCAGGTTGGAGCCACCGTATTCGACCGGCGTAGGCACGATTTCCAGCGAACGGCGATTTCGCCTGCCGTCAGGCTGCGGCACGTACTCGAGGTGACCGGCGTAGTACCGCGCCGTCATTGCACCACCTGGCGTGCCTATCTGCGGCTGGTTCTTGCCAATCCAGAGGCCGTCATCACGGCTCGCGTCGTATTCGACGAGCTGCGGGTGGATACCGGCATAACCGGACGGGGCGATGAGGTTGTTGTTGAAGAAGTACATCTCGTCGTCTACCGGGTTATTCGCGGTGTCATTGTCCTGAACACGGCGCGTAACGCCCCACATCATGTCCTGCCAGCCAGCGAGATCCGGCGGACGGGAGAACTCGATGTTGTCGAGATAGACCTGCCTGCCCGTGGCGCTGCCGGCGTAGTACGTGTCGCCTTTGCCATCGTCATGCATGGCAGGTCTGCCGTCGCCGTAGAACACCTTCTCGCCGGTGTCAATGGTGACACCCTGCCGGGTAACGAGGCGGTTGCGTAGCTGAATGTCGATGCAGTCGCCCGCGTTGGCGCGAAGCACCAGCGGCTCGACCGGGGCCTCAGGCCTCAGCACGGCGGCACAGGTCGCGAGATCCGACTTGTACGAGCCAGCCAGCATGCAGCCCCTGGCTTCGAGTTGAGCCTTCTCGGCGCAGCCGGGGAGCGTGGCGTCAAAGCTCGCGCCGCCGCTCTTGGCCTTCTGGCCTTTGCCGCCGCCCGATTTCACGCAACTCTGTAACTCCTCCTTGTTCTCGATCAACGCCTCGTACTCGACCAATGGAATCAGGTCGTCGTTCAGCACGTACATCATCGCAGTCGGGTCGTTCAGCGGGCCGTCTCCGCCCTTGAACTTCGTCAGGACACCGCCCTCGTTCAAGAACACGTCAGGAACGTTGGTCTCGCGGCGGTTATATACCAGCGTACCTCCATCGGGATTGAGCGGGCCGCCGGCGGTCTGTTCCCCGAAAGTCTGCGGATCGGTGGGATCGGACGCCAGATCGACATCCGACAGCTGCGGAATGGTAACGCCGAGGTTGTTCGGCAACACGTCGTTGGCCAGCACGGCCGCGATATCGAACTCCCTGACCGGAGCGGTCTTCGGGCAGACGCCATTAAAGTCCTTGGCATTCGTAAACGATACGCCCTTGCTGATGTCATTGTTGGGCAGCTTGACCAGGTCGCTGCGCTCGCTACCGTAGGTACGCAAGATGCCCCAGGTACCGAGCCACATGCCCGGCCGGGTGGCGTCCGTTGCGTACAGGTAGTCCACCGTCTGGCCAGCCTGGCGTAGCGCCGGGTTGAACGGCGCCTGCAGGCTGAACTGCTCGGAGATACCGTGCGACTGGAAGTTGCGCCAGCCTGAGTTCGGCGAGCGGCCGAAGCCGGAACCATTCGACAGCCACTTGATGCCGTGGACCGTCGTCTGGTGCTGCTCCTCGGTCGCGCCGACCTGGATCTTCACCTTGACCTCGTCGCCTTCGTAGGCACGCATGATCGGCGTGAACGGATCGCCGGAACCGCGGTCGCAGTTGACCTTGTCGCCGTTGCCGCTGCCACCGCAGTACGCAGGGTCTTGCCAGCCGGCGGGCGTGTTGCCGAAGCGCGTGTTTAGCTCCGGAATCGCACGCTCGATGCTGCTCGAGAACGCAAGCGCCAGATCGCCGGCACGGCCTTTAGCCTGAGCGCCCTTCTTGCCGTCCGGACCTGTCTCCTCCGGATCGTACACGCGCAAACCAATCGGCTCGTTGCGGTAGTTGATCACCCACGTCGACGAGTGGCCAAGATTGATGGCCTCTGCGCAGGGCCGCGGCACGTTCGGGTCGTTATTGGTCGGATGAACGCCATCGCCGGGGCCGGGGCAGCCACCTTCGGCTGTCACGACGTCCGGGAGCCGATGCGCTTCGAGTTTCAGCGTCGGGTTCACGGACTCACGCCACGCACCCTCGATGGTCTTGGCGTAGGCTTTGGTCGCGTCGAAGTAATTGGGCTGACGAATTCGATAGATCTGCTTGATCTTGTCACCGAATTCGGCTTCCAGCGGACGACCGTCGGGCCCCGCGGCAATATAGGTGCCGGCGTTGTAGGCATGCTGGAAGTCGCTCATCTCGAAGTAGAATTCGCGATGAGCCGGCACACTCACGCCACCGACGCCGTCGTCACAATTAGTGCCGTCTGGGTCGCAGTTGGCGACGTTGTAGTCCGTGTCCTCGCCCGTGATGATGGCTGCCTGCCAGGTCGTCGGGCCGCCGTCAAGGCGCGTATTGAGCTGCTTGCCGCTCTCGTTGTGATACCAGTTCGAACCTGCGGGCTCGGCGAGAATCGTCGAGTACAGGCCGATCTGCTGGAACGAGGACGGGCCGTAGTGGTCATGCGAGAACGTCAGGCCGAGGCCACGGTCAACACCGGCGACGTTCATCACCGGATCCACGAGGATACGCTGGATCGTGGTGCGCGCACCCTTGTACTCGTAGTGGCCGTTCACCATCAGGCCTGTACCGAAGAAGGGATGCGGTTCCGCAGTCAGTGTGTACGGATCGAGGGCTCTCTGAGCCTGTCTCAGATCATCGATGTACGGGTCGCCCGTGTCGATCGTCTCTACGGGGGCCAGGCCGGTCATATCGACAAAATGATTGCGCAAGGGAGCTTCGAGATCCTGGTGGAAATCGACCCCGGGCGTCAGACCCAGTACGTCTGTCAGGATCGTAGTCAGATCCATGGTGGGCAGTCCGGTAAGCGCAGTGTAGTTGTTGATCGCTGCAATGCGCTCCTGGACCATCAGCGGCGACAGCGTGCCGTCTTCGTAGTTCCAGCCGTTGGCCGCGCCGTCATTCGTCGTCAGGTCCCACTTCGGAAGGTGAATATGCTGGCCGATAATGTCGGTCGGCGTACGCACCTGGAAGTCGTCGACTTCGAACTCCGCGGGCACCAGGTTGGCGTGCAGGATCTTGCCACAGTCGAACGTGTTGAAACGCATGACCAGCGGCTCGGGCGGACGCTGCTTGTTGATCGTCGGGAGCACGTCCTCCCATAGCGCGATGATGCGCTCCTGCGAATAGTGGTGCCCGACCTTGTTGAATACCGCATCGATCTGCACGTTGGCGATCTTGTAGGTACGCGGGTTGTCGGCACCGTAGGGCGAACCACCCTTGGTTCCCAGTGCATTGTTCTTTGTATCGGGGCTATTAGTAATGCCTTGACCGTCATACCAGTCGTGCTGCTCACCCGAAACGGTGGAGTCACCCTGGTCGTCGACACAAGGATCCTGATACGGACCGCCCGGAACCGGCGCGGAGCCGTTCACGAGGAAGTTGCCCTCTTTCGTATCCGTGCTGCCCATGAGGTTCGCTTGTGACGGTTTGAAGCGGTCCGCATGGAAGGCCATGGCGACCTTCTCGGCTTCCGTGCCCGTCTCGGGGAAGTAAACCGGTGCCGCCGACTTGATGATCTTGCGGAAGTCGAGGCGGTTCTGCGTGTCGAGCGACAGTCCGCCCGACGTATAGCCGCGCAGGTTGTGGCGCGGCAGTCCGCCGTCCCAGCCGCCGCCGAGTTTGGCCCATTCTTCCGGCATCCCGGGGGCAGCCGCACCCTGTTCGGTCAAGAGGTCGAGAACCGGCGTGGGCATGCGTTGGCCGACCGTGCCCTCGGGGCAATTCAAACCAGCTCCGGCAGCTCCGCCAGTTGCGTTGCCAATCGGGTCGCCGTCGCCGTTCCTGTCAAAGCCGCACGAGTTACCGGCGAGGTGGAACGGGAAGCCGGGCGTGACGTCGTCAACGGTGAAGAGGATTTCGTCAGGACCGGCCATGCTCGCGAGGTCAATAATGGCCTGCGAGGAATCCGGGCCCTGGCCGAGACCATTGGGTCCACGGCGGCCGGAAAGGACGCCGAAATCGCCGCGGTCAACGGCTGCAACCGACACCTTGGCCGGCATCGGCGCCATGGGTTTGCCGGGCAGCGGCACGATAGCCGGGATCGGCGAGCCGTCCGGCAGTTCGCCGTCAGGCAGCGCGCGCGCGCCCTGAGCCGGCTTGCCGCTCTTCAGTCCCCAGGTGCTCCCGTGGATGCCTACTCCAGGGTTGTACGGATCAAAAGCCGGTGGATTCTGCGGATCGACACTACCGGAAGCCGCGAGTACCGTACCGCGCTCGAACGTGTCCTTGATGCGGATGTGATACCACATGCCCTGCGCAAAGTGCGGGTAGAAGTGGCAGTGGAAGATCGCGTCGCCGGAGGTCTTGTTGCGGTTACCGGCACCGCCGTTCACGAGCTCATAAGTGTGGCCCGAGCCCGGCATGATTTCCTGGGCGTCCAGGTAGTTCGCATTGTCGTCGTTCGGGTTGAACAGCCACTGCTGGTTGTGCAGGTGGAAAATATGCTGCTCGAACGCGCCCGCGTGGATATTGCGAATCTTCGTGTAGTCACCGACGTAAGCGTGGTGCACGTTGCTCGGGTCTTCCTGGTACAACGCTTCGTTGCCCGGGATTGGCGGGTTGGCGCCGACCTCAGGTACTCCATCATTATCGCTGTCGACCATGGTGTTGTCGGCGCTTTCGTCAATGTCCGGTGTCGACGGATCATCTTCGAAAATGCCGTCGGGTCCCGGACCAACGGCGCCGTAGACCGGATCGTTAAACTGACGCCAGCAGTCCTGGCTGAGGATATTCTTCGGATCGCACTGCTCGATACCCGTGTTGGCCGGGTGCTTCACGAGCAGGGCCGGGTCGCCGACCGTCTGCGAAGCGAGGAAGAACTCTTCGTAGGCACAGTCGGTGCAGTCATGCATCGGACCTGCGTGGAGGCGATTCGCGATGATCTCTGAACCGATACCGCCGGATCCGTAGTTGATCATGAAGGCATCGCCGACACCGTCGAGCGTATAGCCGAGTACGGGGTCGCCGTACCACTTCGGAAATACCTGCGTGTTGGTCTGCTCGTCGTGGAAGATGGACGAGAACTCGCGGAACGCCTCGATGCGGTTGGGTAACTGCGGGTTGTTCTTGCCCACACTCTCCAGCGGATAGGGGCAGTCGGGCGCAGGGCTCCCTTCCGAGCCGTTGCACACGGACCGCCAGCTGCCGTCCGCATCCGGGCCCGAGATGATCGCGTTGATGTCGGAATGCACGAGATAGCCGCTGCGTCCGTCATCGCCTGTCACCATCCTGAGGACCGGCAGGCCGGCCTTGCCTTCTTTAGTCCAGGGTGAGACGTTCGGATACACCGCGTCATAATCGATAATCGGCTGGCCGCCGGCTGTTAATCCCGTCGTCGCCAGGCGCATCTCTTCTTCGGTCACCTGGCTGCGGTAGATCCGCGCGCCTTTCGGCTCGACGTTCAGCGCGCCGAACAGGCCGATGCCGAGGTTGCCGCCGCTCTGCTCGCTACCGATCGTCGCGCCGTAGCTGTTGATGATATAAGCGCCCTCGTGCGGCGTGTACAGCTCGTACTCGCGACTCTCGCCCGGTGCCGCAAGGCCGTAACCGCAATTAAACTGGCCCGCCTGTGTTTGGGGACCGATGGCTGGGCCGTCATTCAATCCGACCATGCTGCCATCGTCTTCCATGCCGTTGAGGAGCTCGGTGCCCGTTGCGTGGAAACCGGCGCAACGGCCAGCAACCTGGTCGTTGTTTCTCAGGACGGTATCGGTGCCCTTGAACGGATCCGGGTTGTCGTCGATGAAATTGTTCGGATTGGCCTCGGGAGCCAGCAGGTTCGTGAAATTGACCGTCAGGCATGCGCCTTCAACCGAACGCACCACGATCGGGCGCGGCCGCTTGTCGGGCCGCAGCTCGACTTCGCCTTCTTTACAGCCGTTGTCACGCGGTTCGCCGTCGGCAGTCAAGGGTGGCAGTTCGCACGCCTGGCCGCCCTTGCCGGAGCTTGCGCTCGACTTGTGGACGACGTCGCGTTTCAGCGCATACATCATCCAGTTCGGGTTCTGCGCGCCGAGGCGATTGAAAATCGTCGGGTTGTCGAGCACGACAACACTCGCTGTGATCGTATTGTCACACTGGGGCGGTAGAGCTGCGGAAGCTCTCTGTCCGAAGCCCAATGAGGCAACAAACAGGGCCAGCCAGAAAAGGCCATAACCCAGCCTGGGCAAAACGTCCGTCTTGCGGCTAATGTTGTCGAACAATTTCAGTGTAGTCACGAGACTATCCTCCCTCTGCGCGAGACCCTGCTTCCTGGATGGATGCGAGAGCGCCCGCCGGTGTGCACTGGCACGAGCATGCGTGCGGTTGGCACGTTTCTTATTGAAAACAACAAAGTTGCGGTTGTTACCAGGTACTGCGAAATCGTTTGGAAAACATGACGTGCGACGTGGGACAAGGGTTGCAGGCGGATGCAAAGCGACCGCCGGCTGAGCTGCCTGGCGGTGTTTTCGGAGACACGTTGCGGAGTGCCGTGCTGCATTTGTTGTTGTCCTTGTTTTCCCCGTGCCGGGCCCGTCGGCCGCGGCGCGTCGCTAATGGAGGCGACCGGCCTTATGTGGGCCAGTACATCCTCGATGGGGAAATTGTGGGCCTGCGAAGGTCCGGCGGCTTCGGGCAAGGGGTCAGATTTTGCCCGGCCGCTCGGTTAGACCGGACCTGACCCTTTGGACAGGGTCCAATGCAGGTACAGGCTGCGTGGTTGAGCGAATATTTCCGAATCGTTTCGGTCGCCACCAACAAAAAGACGCGCCCGGAGGCGCGTCTTGGGTTTTAAGGATCGCTCCTTAAATTGTCGAGTACGGGCCCCGCCGCTGGCGCTTCAACCAGGCGTGCGGGGTGTACTCGGTCGTGCCATGAAGTCTATGGCTCTTACTTGCAAAGGTCCTCATAGTCCGCGACTTTCAGAACAGCCTCGTCCACGTATTCGGTGGCCGGGTCGTCCTTGCAAAGGCTCATATAGGTTTCCTTGCTTGAGTCGACAGCATTGCCGTCAGCCAGCCCGCTAATCTCAACCGTGGTCTGCGCATTAACTGCCTTGCTGTCTCCGAGACCGGTGCAGATATCCAACCTAATCTGGCAGGTCGTGCCGATTTCGATCGGGGAATCATACGGGCTGCCTATGCAAAGATCGGTTGCGTTGGCGTTGTCCCAGGAATCGGAACTATACCCCCATTCATTGCTGCCTTTGCCCTTTCCGCCAGCCTTCTGCAGGCCCTGGACATTGACGGAGTCGAGCACGGCTTGCGCCTTGTCGGTACCCTCGTTGGGATCCGTGATAGTGATGTCAACAATCAGTTCGCCGGCATCCTCATCAATATTACAGACCGTCATGACGTCGAGGCTTGCCTGCGGGCCCTGCTTGTTGGAATTGTGATTGCCGTTATGGCCAGCCAGGGCACTGCCCGAGAAAGCCACAGAGCTTATTAGCGCTGCCGAGGCAGCAATTCCGATAGTCTTTCTTGTCAGTTGCTTATTCATCTTTATTACTCCCTTCGGAGAATTAATTTACAAAACGGGACGATTTCGCAGCCACAGTTCCAAGGGTGGTAGTAATCCCTAAGAGGACTGCTTCATCGTCTCGATGAATAAACACCAGGGTGGGTAACGCAGCGGACTTGGTGTTTGTAGGGGAAAGTGTGCGCGAGAGGAACCCGAGCGCGCTTCCACCTGACGATCGGAGTTTACTTGCAAACTCGATCAGAGCGTACCTAACCGATCGGTCAGTTTTGCTCAAATGCGCACAAATAAAGGACTTTTTGCGCTGACCCGGAAACCCGGAATGTCGTTATGTCAAGGCGAAGCTCGTGCCTCGCGCTGAATCCGTCCTCAATTCGGACGCTGGTCGTCCGACATCGGCTTCGCAATTTCCGGCGCAATATCTTTCCGGTAGGCAGCCTGGTAGATGAGGTTCGCCGCGTTCACAGCGCCGTTCAGGTCGAAGTGCATGCGCCGCGGCTGGAAGCGCATGAGCTCGTGGATCTCGTTCGCGAGCGACGCGCCGTTCAGGTGCTGCGGCAACAGCAGCCGCCCTGCCCCCCAGTAGACAAGCCGCTGGGCCCGAACGATCTGGGCTTGCCGGTCGCTGCTGCCCGAGGGCACGAACAGCGCAGGCGTACGCGTCTGCATGGTGTGCACTGCCGTACTGTACTCGCACTGGCTGACGGACCAGCGCGCTGCGGTGAGCGCCGCGCCGATATCCGGCAGGGTGCGTTCGACGGTCAGGTCCGGCGACTCGTCGGCGATCGCCACGAGGTCCTTCCATTCGTCCTCGGGCAGTCCCTGGCCCGCCACGATCTTCATTGGCAGCAGCAGCGTCGAACCGAGAATCTTGTGTGCCTCCACCGCCGCGCGGTACAGGGGCCAGCCGTGCTCGCCGTCGCCTGCGGATACCAGGACCGTGTCCGGCATGATCGCCGGGTCGGCCGGCTGCGCACCGTTCTCGGACGACACGAAGCCCGTGTGGTAGACGGGCACGCGCATGACGTTTTGCGGCTGGAAGAACTCCTCGATGCGCGCAAACACGGGATCCGAATGCACGATCACCATGTCGAAGTACTTGTCGAGCAACTGTGCCGTCTGGTCCCTGTGCGCATCGTCGCGTTCGGTATCGTCAGCGAAGATGCCGTCGGTCATAGCAACCACGAGCGCATCACCGTAGACGCCGTTACGCGCCCGCTCGACGAGCGGCAGGATCTCGCCGCGCAACGCATGCTGGCGGAACGGGAAGTCCTCGATCGCGACCACGCGGGGCTTCAGGCGTTCGAACTCGCGTACGAGGACGTTGCGACGCGCCTTGATCAGCTCCCGCAGTTCCTGGGAACGACGGATATCGAAGACATTGGTGTCGGCGTCGATGCCGAGTGACGGCAGGAGCACCGTCTGGATGTTGTCGGGAAAATCGATCCGCTCGGGTATTGCGTCCCCCATCAGCACCGTGACATCGAACGTGTCACTCAGCTTGCGCGCCACTTCGATGGTGCGCCTGAGGTTTCCGGAGCGTTTACCGCTGCGGCAGCAATACATTAATGCGGATCTTTTCATTGTTTTTTTCGCTCTGGGTTTGGTTGGCGCCCCGGTCTCCTTGTCCGGGACGCCGACCATTCAAATCAGTCGGACTGGATCGCTCATTCCATTTCCAGTTCGACTTCCTGTGCCAACAGTGTTGCATCGCCGGTTTCTGAGCCCTTGATGTCGACCAGGTAACCGTTGCCACCGGACG
>Ga0224513_10000313_pt1 | contig 17979 bp, 14 predicted proteins | sample SF_May12_sed_USG_5_FD_169109 | JGI IMG/M metagenome (GOLD analysis project Ga0224513, IMG submission 169109) | Sediment microbial communities from San Francisco Bay, California, United States - SF_May12_sed_USGS_21 | ecosystem: Environmental > Aquatic > Marine > Sediment | place: USA... | reverse complement strand
TCATTGGTTATGTCAAAATGCATGTGGGAACAAGCAATTAACAATGTCTATCACGAGGAAAAAGAATGGCATTTCCCCACCTAAGCAACTTATCAATCAGCGTTGAAAAGCAAGGTCCGGCTAAAGTCACAAAAGCGAGCTTTCCTCTCCGATATGGAAAATTCTCGGAGATAAGAACATCCGAATACGAATTCCTGTTTAATTTAAATGGAGAAATTAAATTCATCCGGGGCCTCGATGCAAACTGGCCTCATCCTGCGGAACAGCTAAAGCGGACGGATGGCAATGACTGGGTGTATTATTCAGTCGGTGACGATAGTAGCGAGAACGGCATTATTTCCTGGCTGGGCGAATATTATCTGCCTTGTCTTCCATATCCTAGCAACCCAATTTGGGAGATTAATTATTTCTCAAATCCAGTGATAATGAATGCATTTGCAGCATGGCCTCAACTGTATGCGAATCTATATGGCGCAAAAAATGATAAACTTCATCCTAAAGCCAAAGACTTGATTGGCAATATTTTAAATAATGATGATAAGGTGTTACACGAGCGTTCACAAAATATTCATTCAATCATAGGAGGACGTGTGTCGGTTCTTCCGCCTGATACACGACATGTTGATTACGAGATAATACCACTTAATATTGCAGACGGATGTCTGTTTCACTGCAAGTTTTGTTGTGTAAAATCGGCACAACGATTTCAGGCTCGCTCAAGAAACGACATTATCAAACAAATTAGACAACTGAAGCTGGTTTATGGCCGTAATCTTGAAAACTATAATGCCTTGTTTTTGGGAAATCATGACGCGCTTGAGGCAGGGGATGAACTTATTTTTATAGCAGCCTCCAAAGCCTACAAAGACTTCGGCTTTGGGGCGCGGACTAAAAACACTTTTCTTTTCTTGTTTGGAAGCGCGGATTCCTTTCTGAAGTCAAAAAACCAATTATTCGAAAAACTCGATCATCTTCCGTTTTATACCTATATCAACATCGGGCTCGAATCTATAGACCAATCAACTCTGGAATTTATTGGTAAACCTTTGAGCGAATCCAAGGTTCGTGAAGCATTCAAGAAGATGCTTGATATTAATGCCACCTATAAAAACATCGAGGTTACGACCAATTTTATTATCGGAGAAGGATTATCTGCTGAACATTATCGATCCCTTAAAGAGCTGCTTCGAGACGCACCGGTTACCACCCGCGGCAAAGGGGCTATATACCTATCGCCCTTAAAAGATAGTCCCAAAAAGCGTGAATTGCTACCCCTGATTAATGAAATAAAAGATCAAAGTAAAATTCCTGTTTACATATATTTGATTCAACGACTGTAAGGCAACAGTTAAAAAGACATGAGGGTCGCATCCCAGTTAAACAAGATCAAGCAGGTTTAACAGGATAAATCTTAAATATTAATTATCGAGAAGAATCAGGATTTGGGGAAATATGATTCTTGATTAGAGAGGGGACAGAAACCGAAGAAAAAAGAAAAGAGAAAAAAGGAAAAGGGAAAGAGTAAAGAGTAAATAGGAAAGAGTAAATAGGAAAGAGAAAAGAGTAAAGAGTAAAGAGAAAATAGGAAATAGGAAAGGGCAGAGGCCGGAGGTCAGAGGGCAGGAGTCAGAGGTCAGAGATCAGAAACCGAGTAAAAATGAAAAGAGGAAAGGGCCCCGAAAACGGGATCCTCCAAAGGCGGATAAATCTACGCTTCGCTTCGACAATCAGGGATCTCCATCCATAAACATTACACAATTCCCAGACCAGATATCACCGAATAGTCATACAGTACTTGATGGAAAAGATGCCCAACTCGCAAAGACCAACCATAAACCGCCATTGAGTTCTCCTGCGTTAGCTCGGGAATTGTGCAGGTAATACCCTTGACATAAATGCTGTAATGCTTACAAGTTAGTATCAAGCGGACAGTTAAAGTGGGTTATAATTTGTTAGAACCTTTCTCAAATATAAGGAGATTAAAGCAATGACAGAAAAAAAACACGTTCCTTTTCCAAAAGAAACCAAGGCATATACTTGTGCAAACTGTGGGGCTGTTGCATTGGATGCAAATAATATTTGCAAAGTTGAAGGTATGGGCACAAAATCGGATTGGTGTGGTATCAAAGGATCAAAGCCGCCGAAACACTGTCATAACAAAGTGAATAACGACAGGTGGCAGTGCCGGAATTGCGGGCTGACAGCTGTAAATCCTGAGCTGCTTTGCGAACCTGAGAAGCTGAAGCTTTCTCAATGACATTTCAACCCATCTCAAAAATAACGTAAAAGGCCGATAGCTGCTATTGATATAGGGAAGTTGGGGACGTACTTAACATTGGTTCAGGGACCAGGGGTCAGGGGACGGTGCATGGTACACGGTAAACGGTTCACCGTTCACTGTTCACGATTCGGGGTTTATGACCTCACTATCGGCGATAACCGCATTTTAATTGATACAGAGATAATCCTTTCGATTTCCCCCTCCTTTTTAACAATTTTGATATCCGGCAATGAACATATCGGACGATTAGATATTTTTGACAAATTGCCACAGACTTGTTATAAGTGAATCGATTCGGTCCAACATAGACAGAATCCTTTCTCCCATCTATTTCCTCAGATTTTTTATCCTGATCGAGCCACCGGTCCTGTCTTTGTTTTTCTTTGGAGTACCCCTTTGCATTTCATAAACCAAAACGTTTAAAAGTTATAAGAGAGAAATAATGAAATGCCCGCAATGCCAATTTGAAAATCCAGAACAAATGAAATTTTGTGGGGAATGTGGCGTAAAGTTGGAACAGGTTTGTCCCAAGTGTGAGTTTGCCAACCCTTTTAAGTTTAAATTCTGCGGCGAATGCGGTCACAACTTAAGCCAGCCCTTGGCCTTCCCTCCCAGAGAACTTTCTTTCAATGAAAAACTGGAAAAAATTCAGCGCTACCTCCCCGAGGGTCTTACCGAAAAGATCCTGACACAAAAGGAAAGAATTGAAGGAGAGCGCAGGCAGGTTACCGTGATGTTTTGTGATATGGAAGGATTCACCACACTGGTCGAAAGGCTTGGTCCGGAGGCGGCGTATTCCATCATGGATGAGGTTTACGAGGTCCTCATCCACAAGGTCCACGACTATGAGGGCACCGTCAACGAGATGACCGGTGACGGAATAATGGCCCTTTTTGGAGCCCCCATTGCATTGGAAGACGCTCCTCAGCGGGCGATTCGATCGGCTTATGCCATTCACCGGGAGATGACCACGTTCAGCGACAGCTTGCAAAAAGAGCGTGGCGGAACAGCGACCATCAAAATGCGCATCGGAATTCACACCGGTCCGGTGGTTGTGGGCACCTTGGGTAATGACCTCAGGGTGGAATTCAAGGCGGTGGGGGATACGGTCAATATCGCTTCACGGATGGAAAGCCTGGCGGAACCGGGCAGCACTTATGTTACGGAGGAGATCTTCAAGCTCACTGAAGGGCTATTTCGCTTTGAAGCCTTGGGTGAACATGCTGTGAAAGGCAAAGCAGGTGCGGTCAAAACCTATCAGGTGATTGCCCCCAGCACCAGACGAACGCGCTTTGATGTCAGTACAGAACGCGGCTTGACGCCTTTTATCGGAAGAGAGAGGGAGTTGGAGCTATTGCTCGAGGGCTTCGCGTGGGCCAAGTCAGGCAAAGGGCAGGTGTATTCCATTATTGCCGAGGCAGGCGTCGGCAAATCGAGGCTTTTGTATGAATTTAGAAAGGCTGTTGCAAACGAAGATAGAACCTTTTTGGAAGGTAAATGTCTTTCTTACTGCCGTGGCGTCGCCTTTCATCCAATCATAGACATTCTCAAGTCAAACTTTAACATCCATGAGGGGGCCGGAGATTTCGAGATAAAGGAGAAGGTCAAAGAGGGCGTGAAAATATTGGGAACAGATGAACATTCCACACTCCCGTATTTCCTGGAGCTGTTATCTGTAAAAGACAGCGGCATCGATAAAATACCCATTAGTCCCGAAGCAAAAAAGCATCGACTCATTCAAGCAATAAACCATAGCATTATTAAGGGTTCTGAGATACGGCCCCTTGTCATTGCTTTTGAGGACCTTCACTGGGTGGATAAGGGCTCGGAGGATGTATTTAAATATCTTTTAGCGAGCATACCCGGAGCGAGAGTCTTGTTGATTTTCACATATCGTCCTAATTTTGTACCCACATGGGGTGGCAAATCGTATCACAGCCAGATAAATTTAAACCGTCTGTCCAACCGGGAAAGTCTCATCATGGTTGCCCACCAACTGAACACGAAAGAGATCGACAGAAACCTTGAGGATTTGATTCTGGAAAAAACAGAAGGGATCCCTTTTTTCATAGAGGAGTTTGTGAAGTCTCTCAAAGACTTGGGGATCATCGAAAGAAGGGACTATACATATCATTTTGCAAAAGAAATCCAGAACATCACCATCCCTTCTACGCTTCAGGATGTGATCATGGCCCGGGTCGACTCACTGCCCGAAGGTCCTAAAGAGGTCTTACAGACGTGCTCTGTGATCGAAAGAGAATTCAGCCATGAGTTGATAAATCGGGTGACAAATTTAAAAGAAAAGGAACTTTTGACCTGTCTTTCCGTCTTAAAGGACTCGGAACTTCTTTATGAGAGAGGGATATATCCAGATGCGACCTATGTTTTTAAGCATGCCCTGACCCGTGAGGTGGTCTATAATTCCATAATGACCAAGCGGAGGAAGAAACTTCATGAAAAGATAGGCAATGCCATAGAGGAGTTATACAAAGATAATATTGATGAACATTATGGCGTCTTAACCGAACATTTTATTGTGAGCGAGAATCATGAGAAAGGGTATAAGTATTGTAAGCTCGCAGGAAAAAAAGCTGAAAAAGCAGCTTCGTTTACAGATGCAATTGAATATACTCGAAAGAGAATCGTCTGTCTTGAGAAACTTCCCCTTAAAGAGGATGTACTGAAAAGAATAATAGATGCGAGGTCGTCCCTTGGGCTTTATATGTTCCAGATGTATTATTTCGTAGAAGCAAAGGAGGCCATTGAACCTATTATCGATTTGGCTATAAAGAGCGGTTACAAAAAGAAACTCTCCCAGATCTATACCATAATGGGGACCTATAACTACTGGGTAGAAGAGGATGCCCCGACGGCACTCAAATATTTGGAAGATGCCTTTCAGATTTCGGAGGAACTTAACGATGTCGTGTCTCTATTTTTTTCGAGCGGCTGGTTGGGGCTTGCTTTGTCGAATAACTGTGAATTTGAAAAAGGATTATACTATCTTGAAAAAACAGTAGATATTAACGTGGCGGCCAATAATCTGTGGGGTATTTCAACGATGAAAAGCTGTGTGAGCTTATATTCTTATTACCTTTCCGGAAAGATTGATCTGGGTTACCAAACGAGCTATGATGCCACCCAGCTTGCCGAAGAGAGTGGTGATATATTTTCGAAAGCAATCGCCTATATCTCTCATGGCATTTCATGTTATGGCAAAGGTTTTTTTGAAGAGGCAGCAGAATGCATTTTGAAAGGCGCCGATTTTTGCAAAAAGATAAATCTTCTTCAATGGAATGGTATTGCACAGTTTAATTTAGGGGAGATTTTTTTTGACATTGGAGAATATAAAAAATCGGATGAACATTATGGAAAAGCAGTTTGGCTGTTCGGCCAAAACAGGTCCTCTCCCTCTACTGCCAATTTGGCTAAACTAGGTTTGGTAAGAACCAAGGTGAAGAAAGCCGAAAAAGACGTTAATTTAGAATCAATATATGGCAATGAATATGAGAGTAATTACAAAATACATGAAGGTTGGAAGGCAAGATATCTGAGCGAAATTCTACTACATATTAATGATCAGCATCTATTTTATTCCGAGGAGTGGATCAAAAAAGCCATTGAAGCGGATAATAGAAATGGCATGATGTTTCATTTAGGAAAGAATTATGCCCTTTACTCCGACCTATTTAAACGAAAAGGTGATCTTTCAAGAGCAAGAGAAAACCTGACTAAAGCAATAGAAATTTTCAAAGAATGCGGTGCTGACGGATGGGTAGAGAAATATGAGAAGGAACTGGTTTAACTTTCATGAGATCAATAATTTCAAAAGGAATATAGGGGACATCTTATATTCCTTTATTCAAGCAAAAAGTATAGTAATAGGGGACATTCGTGCAGAAAGTGCTTGGCGCTTTGTATTCAATATGAGAGTTACAGGTTATGCCAAGATTAGCAAGATTAGATGCCTCTGGAGTGTTGCACCATGTCATGGGTCAAAGAAGAGCAGTAGTGAAAACCAGGCGTGCAATATAGTAGATTGGTATCAGGGAACTCAATAGACATGGGGGTCGCATCTTAAATATTAATTATTGACATTTTTTTACCTGTCCGATAACTTGTCCTTATATTTTTTATCTGTTTTAACTGCTGAATGATAACCAGGTTTTAAAAATTTCGTATGGGGTTGAATTTATGGCACGCCCCTTGAGAGTAGAATATCCCGGCGCTTTTTATCATGTGATGCATCGCGGAAATGCCGGCGAAGACATCTTTATAAGCAGCAGGGACCGGGAAAGATTTTTAGAATATTTAGCCAATACTGTTGAACGCTATGAGATCAAAGTTCATACGTATTGCCTGATGAGCAACCACTACCATTTACTTGTCGAAACTCCCCACCCAAACTTAAGCCAGGCCATAAAATGGATCAATGTAAGCTATGCCGCCTATTTTAACCGTAAGCGGCGAAGAACGGGCCATTTGTTTCAAGGACGGTTCAAATCCATTTTGGTCGATGCCGATGAATACTTAAAACACCTTTCGCGCTATATTCACCTTAATCCGCTGCGGGCGAAAATAGTGGAGGTATTGCCGGAGTATAAATGGAGCAGCTACCCGGCTTTTGTCGGTAAGGTGAAAGTTCCTCAATGGCTCGAGACGGATTGGCTGCACTCTTTGTTCGGGAAAAAACGCAAATCGGCTGCCGGAAACTATCAGGCTTTCGTCGAAACCATTGATATCACCAAACTTGAAAATCCGGCCAAGGAATTGACGGCCGGCTTTATTTTGGGCGGCGCTGAATTTGTTGACTGGGTAAAGGACACCTTTTTGGCTGAACGTTCGAAAGAAAGGGAGATACCCCAGTTAACGAGTCTCAAACCACGATTAACTCCTGATGAGGTCGTCGCTGCGGTTTGTAACGAATTTAATTGCCACCGCCATCTGATTTTACAAAAAGGTCGCAAAAAAAATTTGGCGAGGGACGTGGCGATTTATCTGTGCCGCGATTTCACCGGAGAAAGCGGGGTCGAGCTGGGGCGGTACTTTGGCAACATATCCGGAGCCGGCATTACGCTAAGGCACAATCACATTTCAAAGGAAATTCAAAACAACCGGCGATTGAAGGCCAGGATGAATCGGCTCAAAAAGCGAATAGTTAATATTTAAGATGCGACCCTAATGGGTCGTTGGGAGGTTAGAGGTGGCGAGATCGGTTCGAAAAAGGAAAAAAAAGAAAACACCTGCAGGAAAGCTGCGTATCGCAGATCACTGGAATGCGATCAGTATCATTGCCAGTTCGCAAGCCAATCCGCTGAAAGCGGTCGCCGAGTTTGTGGAAAACAGCATCGATGCACGGGCCAGACAAATCGTCATTACCAGGGGAAAGAAGAAGGGAGAATTTTATCTCAAGATCAGTGACGACGGTGAAGGAATCTTGAAAGACAAACATGGGTTGCCCAATTTTCGTCACGTGGCGACCCACATTTGCGATTCCATCAAAAAACAATTAAAAGACCAAGGCGAAAAGGGAATCCAGGGTGAATTCGGTATCGGTCTTTTAAGCTTTTGGACTGTTGGCCGGAATCTCGGGATCACCTCTTGCGGAGATGATGGAAACACATATGAAATGACCATGACCAAAGACTCGCCGAACTTTGCGATTTCCAAGAAACGCATACTGATTCCTTTCAAAGGAACAGATTTGACAGTCTATCCTCTGTTACCGGGGCTTCGATCCCTTACCGGGGAGAAGATCCAGCGGTATCTTTCGGCTGAACTCAGAGATCGGATTAAAGAGACCGGAGTAAAGATCAAAGTCGTGGACAGGACAGGCCGGGCAGAGTATATCGTGGTCCCCCGTCAGTTTACCGGTCGTCTGCTCCATGGCCTCAAACCTGCCGACGGTGTACCGGGTGATATTTATTTGGAACTCTACCTCAGTGATCCCGGTTCCGTTAATCAGGTTGGATTATATCGACGCGGCACTCGTATTTTGCCGTCGATTACGGATATCGATAATTTTCAGAAGGAACCCTGGACGGCCGGTTATCTACAAGGCATTCTCGATGCAACATTTTTAAACCTCACGCCCGGAACGCGGCAAGGTGTCATTCGTGATGAGAAGTTCGATGCTTTTTGCCGTGCAATGGAGCCGGTTGAAAATCAGCTTCAGCAAATCATCGAAGAACAGCGAAAGGCTGAAGAAGAACGGTCCAGCCGGCGAATTTTACGCAAGGTTCAGCGTGCTCTTAAGGAGGCGTTTCTGCGTCTTCCTCAGGAAGAATATGATTGGTTCGATATTCAAGCCAGAAAAAGTAAAAAAAAAACAGACTCTCTTTTTTCCCTGGCATCGGAAATGGGTAGTGTTCCGGGTCTAAAAGACGGGGAAAGTGAGATACTTGAAACTGCCTCTGTATATGACGACGGCCAAGAGGGGCGCAAAGAGTTCTTTGAATATGCCGGTCCCCTGTTCAGTGTGCTGATTTCTCCAAAGTCGAGCGTTGTTCGGGTTGACAGACGCAAGAAATATCGAGCGGTTTGCCGGGATCGCTCGCGGCGAACCGTTTGGAAGGATCTGCTATATCGCTGGGAAATCATTGACGGAGAAGGTCAACTGTTGAACGACGATGCTGATTCCGCCATGTTTATTGCCCCTCCGGAGCCGGGGTTGACCAAATTGAGACTTATCGTTTGTCAGGGAGAGATCGAATGCACGGACGAGGCGTTGATTACCGTTACCGATACGCTTGTCGATCAATCCGCCATGACAGGAGGATCGCGCAAAGGACTGCCAGGCTATACGTATCGACGGGCACCCTCGGAGATGTGGCGTTCAAAATTCGATGTGGAAAAGAATGTGATTGTCATCAATAACGGTCATAGAGACTTCGTTTATGCAGGCAAGCAAAAGAGCCGCAAGCTGCGCTATATTTGTCGTCTGTTCTGCAAAGAACTGGTTTTTTGCAATTTCCCGGGCCTTCAGACGGACGAGCTTCTCGAAAGGATGATCGAACTCTCATTGTATACGGAAGATCATCTAAAATAAGCCGGGCTGAGGTCGGACCACGGTAACCATATATAATAATTGGCAAAGAGGTTAAAAAATAGGCATGAAATGTTTTTAAAACCGCCTTTTTGGGGTCAAAAAGAGCTGTTTAAGGCATCTTTTCAATATCACCTAAACGGTTAGTAGGAATTTCCTGGACGCACACAAGATTATACACGAATTCAGGGAAGTCCATAATTAAGTAAAAAACCTAACAAACAAATGCAACAGGGCTGATACAATGACAGATGCCATACTTTCTTATCAACAAGAAGATCCGGTAAAACTCTAGTGCAAAATCGATCTTAAAAAACTTCTTCCTGAACCAAAAGAAAGAGACCGCTTTAATATAAAATGGAAAGACTTTCTTGAATCAGATTCCTGCAACAAAGATCTATTTGACCTTAAAGGAGACCGGTTAAGTCTTGGGGTCAAGTCTGCTCTTGACTCATGTCAATAGTTGGGGGGCAGGGGACAGAAACCCAAGAAAAGAGGAAAGAGCAAAGAGTAAAGGGCCCCGGTTAAATTCGCTCCGCTCCTTTTCTTCGAAAAATTTAACTGGGCAAGCAGGGATCCCCGAAAAAATATCGGGATTTCCGCTACGCTCCACCCCGAAAAAACGGGATTTCCGCTACGCTACGACAGGCAGGGATCAGGGATTAAACTACAGGGTTTGAGACCTCTCTTCAGCTAAGAGTATACATCATCATCTTCTTTCCAGAATCATTTATGACATTTCCTCCCCTCAAATGGGGTTGTTATGCCGCAGCGGTATAACATGCCATATGGGCGTCAAAAGCCGCCTGGCTATTTTTTGTAATATTTCGCCAAAATGTAGAACACAATAATATTGTTGATAAATTTTAGATATATGATAGGAACGAAATAGCTAAAGATGAAATTTAACTTTTTAATGTGCACGGATATTGCAATTTCTCGATAAGTTCGATTTTCATGACTTATCGAGAAAACTATCCAATAAATATGTTATGAGATAAAGTGATATTTTTATGGATGAACTGATGCTATTTACGGATGGAAGTGTGAATACTCAGTCAAATATTGGATATGGGGCCTACCTTGCTGTATCTGAACGTGGTCTTTCCCTGAATTCGGTGAGGACGAGCGTGAAAGTGAGGCGATTTGAACATACGTCTTCAACGAAACTGGAATTGCAGACATTATTATGGGCGCTAAACGATATTCAAGCATTGGGGCGTAAAGTGATTTTGTATACCGATTCTCAAAACATTTTGGGGTTACAGGGAAGACGTGAACGGTTTGAGCAAAATGATTATCGTTCAAAGAAAAATAAACGCCTCAGCAATTATGAGCTGTATCAGGAGTTTTATAGAGTGATCGATCATTTGGATTGTGAATTGGTTAAAGTCCGTGGACATCAGGTATCGAATCAAAAAGATGATATTAGTAAGCTTTTTACACTTGTGGATAGAGCTGCAAGGAAGGCGCTGAGAGAAGATAATCGGTGACCTGTAGGATAGGAATGGGGGTCGGACCACAGCAACATATTGAGATAATGTATAAAACGTTCATATTTTGCGTTAGATAAGGCCTTAAATGGCCCTTTCTGGGTCTAAAAACACACTTTTAAGAGAAAAGGCTAAAATTTTTTGAAATACTATTAGGCTCTTTTGAGGGTCAAAAAGAGTCGTTTAAAACGATATTAGGGCCTCTTTCAAGCTTCTTTTGCCGTCATTATAGTTGTTTATCCTGGTCCGACCCTAAAATAGTCTAAAATAAAGAAGAGAATCAAACTAACCACCGATTTTAAATCGGACTACCATCATTCAAATTCCAGACTTTTCCCGATTTTAGATCTTCACGATTAACATCCTCTGAAAAATCTATCCCGTTGGCAAAATCTGGGTCAAATTCAATCTCAATTCTATAATCATTATCGGGGATAAGCCAGTGTATATTAAATTCTGTTGGATCTGTGTCAGATTCAGAAGCAACCTCTATCTTGGTGTACTCCTTGAACCCTCCTGAACTATCAGAGTTAGGACTAAATACCGTCACTTTTGCATTCTGGCCAGCAATAAAAGATCCTTTATCAATCTCTCCATTGATAGTTGTAGCCTCAGAAGCCCTAACAATGTGTAACACCGGATTGAGATTGTATGAAGGTGTTCCAAAAGGGTCAGTTACAACAAGAGACTGACTTAAATCTAAATCTATCGTGATATCTACTGCTGCTGGTTTGTCCACATCAAAGATGAAATTCTTATCTGTCTTTAAATGCTCTGGAGAAATAATAACTGGAGTGTCGGTTCCCGGGTCATAATCAAATGTAATTGTTGCACTTTCTATAGTAAGTCGGACCTGAGTGTACTTTCCATATTCAAGTAAAACAGGTCGAACTATTTCAGTTGTTTTACCATCATTGAATTGTAGCAAATCAATAATATAAGGAGAGTCTCCTGCCAGTGGCAATGATATCCAACCACCTCCCGATTTATGGACTGAAATACCTGTAAAGGTTATCCATAAATTTGTGACACTCCCTGCTCCCTCTGGTAGTAATGGCTTAGAATCAGTGATAGACATTGATACTTCACCAGATTCAATAGAGCCTCCTCCTCCACAGGCTGTAATCATCAGGAACGAAGAGGCAATTGTAAAAAAGATCAGCAGCCTATGAAATTTCATAACTTACCTCCACTTAACACTTAAATTTATCATACTACTTAACCAACAGAAATATATGCAAAAATCATGCAGGATCTAAAGTGCCAATTCGAGAAAAGAAAAAACATATAGATTATAAGGGTTTAGTCAGTATGGTCGATTTTTCAGATTACCTGTTTGTGAAAGGAGATGACAAATATTGTCTAATAAATTGCCATATTGAGGCATGTCTTCGGCACTTCTGATACAATAAAATGTAGATAAAGGGGATCGGGGGGCTTGTTGGCAAGAGTGCCAAGGGACCAAGACACTCCCTATCTTGGGGTCAAGTCTGCTCTTGACTCTTTTCAGGACTTCAGGGACGTGCTTAACATTTAAAGTTTATTTTTTTGTTCAATGATTAAAAGAGGAGGGCCCTGGTTAAATCCGCTCCGCCTCTGTTAAATACGCCTTGCTGTCATTATCATGAATTTAACTTGGCAGGCTCCTTTTCTTCGAAGAATTTAACGGGGCCCCGATAACGGGATTTCCGCTACGCTCCAACAAGCAGGGGTCAGAAACCGAAGGAAAAAGAAAAGAGGAAAGGGGAAAGGGTAAAGGGCAGGGATCGGACCAGGGGTTAGGGATCCCCGATAAATCGGGATCTACGCTACGCTACGACAGGCAGAGGTTAGGGTAAAGTAGCATTTGCTTGGATTAAAAAAAGAGATATGTCCAGCCTGCTTTTGATGATAACTGTAATTAAATTGATATCGAGATATGGCAAGAAAGCACAAGTTTGGAAAAGCACCAATTTTGATGCTGGATTGTATGATATCACAGGTTTCTTGTGGGCTTTGATAATCTCAGAGACTGTCGAAAAAGTATGAACAACCATCCAGGATAGATATAGCTATAAATTTTTAAAATCTATTGACATAAAGTAAAGGTGTCGTGTCTTGAATTGTGAATGTACGAGGTCGCGAGACCGTTATCTTATAACCTGAAAAAATCTTGGGGACGTACTTAACATTTTAAGTTTATTTTCTTGATCAGAAGATTTTTTAAATAAATGTGACCTTAGAATTAAATATTAGTTTCAGATGAACGAAGATAATTTGACGATACTAAAAGTCAAGGTTTGTTTGACTTGACAACGGACAAATAGGAAGCCAAACTCATGAAAGATTTTCTTATTAAAATTGTACAAGCACTGGTCGACAACCCGGAACAGGTTCAGATTAATGAAATTGAAGGTAGCCAAACTGTTGTACTTGAAGTCAAAGTTGCCAAGAGTGATATGGGTATGGTCATTGGCAAGCAATGCAAAACAGCCCATGCCATCAGGACTTTATTAAATGCAGCTTCTGGAAAGACTGAGAAAAGATACGTACTTGAGATTGTTGAGTGATGTGGCTGGTATATTTGAATAACAAAAGGCAGAGCATCTGACTCTTAATCAGTAGGTTGAAGGTTCGATTCCTTCACGGCCCATCACCTCATTTTCTATAATTTCATAAAGTTAAACCTGAATCCCCTTTTAACCTCTGTCAGCATTTTGTCGTTGAATCTCGTTAAAATGGCACAATTTGCAGTAACTTATTTTACCGTCAACAAACTCGATTTTTATACGCTTTAAACAGAATTTTTAAATATGATTTTATTGGGTTGCTCTTTTCTTGGCATGCTACATATAATGTGAAAGTATTAAAATTTATACAAAGGGAGACAACCGATGGCATTTGTAAAGTTTGAAAGACCCCCAAAAAAAGAAGGTACTGAAATCAGCATCTGTGAAAATGGGGAAATCAAGATCAACCGCGCTGCTTCTAAGATGTATAATGTATTTAAATTTAAGCATGTCATATTTCATTTTGATCCAGATGAGGAAAAGGTGGGAATTGAGCTTACGTATGACGAACTCGATTCCGGAGCCGTTAAAATTATTAAAAAGAAGGATGGGTCTTGTGCCATGAAGGCGGAGGCATTTCTCAATCACTTTGATATAAAATATTATGAAACCAGAAATTTTGCACCCGAGTTCGATAAGAGCGCGAAAATGATTATCTTCGACCTAAATAAAGAGAGGTAGGTCGGTGTAAACCTGCCTATGGAATGAACCCAATCCCCTATACCGCCTTGGGAGTTCCGGCACGGTAACACGAAAGACATGGGGGTCGCATCCCAGTTAAATACAAGCAACAACGTTTAACGGGATAAATCTTAATTATTAATTATTGACATTTTTTTACCTGGGGAAATAAACGGGACGTCTATGATTTCATGCGTTTCGGGATCTTGGGGACGGGGAATTAGGGGACGCACTTAACATTTTAAGCCAGTTTAAAAACTGAGTTTATGGCAAGCTGCATTACAAGTTTGAGCATAAGAAATTACGGTCATATTGTAAGTTTTATATTTTTTGAAAGCGAATTGTAAAAGGAGGTTAAGAAAATGGGAAGTAAACAAGAAGAATATGCGTGTGCGCACTGCGGCTATACCGCTGATGGAAAATTCCAAGGAGATATCTGTCCCAAATGCAACCAAACTTACTGGAAATGTTCTAAATGTGGATTCCTCATCACCGCTTCAATGCCGCCGGACACATGCTCACAATGCAATGAGAAGTGCGATTTTCTTAACGTTACTTGCTATACCCCTGAATGCGGAGGCCCCGGACATATTGATCCAAGGTTATAGTGAAAAATCCATTGATATCTTGATGATTCAATCCGGTCGACATCCAGCTCTATTTATTAGGAGTATGCATCTCTTTAAGCAAGCGATTTACTACTCGAACGGTGTTCAAATGAATCTCCACCGTATCGTCGATATTGGGAGCGTAGCCACCTCCCAGAACAATCGCTACCGGGATTGACAACTTGGCACACAGCCTCAGCACGTAGACATCACGATCCATCAGACCTTGTTTGGTAAGCAAAAAACCGCCCAGACGGTCCTTCTTAAACGGATCAGCTCCGGCCAGGTAAATCACGAGGTCTGGGCGATGCTTTTTTATCAGGTCCGGCAGCACCTTGAGCTGTTCTAAATACTTCTCATCGTCTACCCCCAAACTCCCGTGAAGACTGATATCATAGTTGCTATATGCTTTTTCATAGGGATAGATGTCATCCTGGTGGATACTGAAAGTGAAGACCGTATCGTCCCCTTGAAATATGGAAGCGGTGCCGTTACCCTGGTGCACGTCACAATCAATAACCATTGCCCGGTCGATGTAATGTTCCACCTGAAGTTTCCGAATCGCCATGGCCATATCGTTCAAATGGCAAAAACCTTCCTCGTGGCTGGCAAAGGCGTGATGAAAACCTCCACCCAAATTCATCCCCATCCCTTTCTCAAGTGCGATTTTACATGCCAGATACGTACCTCCGCAGGCCACCTTTAATTTTTTAAAAATATTCCAGCTGATGGGATTTTCACCATTGATTAAACCCATCGGGGTTAGTGCCAAAAGATAAAGACGCACCATATAGCCGCGGCTATGAACCAATGTCAAATCCCGGTCACAAAGGGGGCTGGATTGTATGAAATCGGCTGGTGTTAAAACCTTTTCTTCAAGAATCCGGTTATAAATCAAAAGATATTTTTTAACCGGGAACAAGTGCCACCAGAAACCCACGCGGTATTCAGGGTTCCAGACAAAATTGGCATGGGTTGGACCTTCCCGGACCATGGTTTTGACTGACAGCGGAGATTTGGGAATTTCAAATTTAGGCGCCGGCCAAAACTTGCCGCTCACGAGGACAAGCCAGAAGACCAGCAACAAAGATCCCAGACACAACCGCCACTTCCCACCGTCAGCTACAAGAAGATAGATAATGATAATAAAAAGTATGATTTCAGTTATGGAGATAGGAAGCCTGGTGTGGCCGAGAAGCTCTTCATGGGTGTATACCATGATTGCACGCCTTTCTATTAATAACGATGCCGTGTTTTTTTTATGAATGCCATATAAATATCTTGCAACAGGTCTCTTTTTACCTCGATAATCATTGTACCTTTCCTACAAGCCATCTCCAATAAATTCTATATCCTATTTGACAGTTCTTTTCAATCAAGTTTGAATTTGAATTCTCGCTGATGGCTGGAGTAAAGGAACTTGAGAGACGCCCCTTAAATTCTGAGTTTCTATATTAGCTGATATGTGATATATCCCTGACATGTCACTCAAAGCCGGTATCGACGCTCCTGAAAAGACATGGGGGTCGCTTCTTAATTATTAGTTATTGAAGAAAAGAAGGTCTTGGGGCAAACCCCAGTTAAATACGTCCCAGTTAAACAAAAAATGGACAGGTTTCACAGGATAAACTCTGCTCCTTTTCTTCGAAACCCCGGTTAAACAAAAGCAACAGATAGGTTTAACTGGATAAAAATTTAACGGGGTAAACCTTGATCCTGTAATAAAGAAGAATTTCTGAAAATCTCAACTTTTGAGATGTTGAAGAGAACTTGACAATGAATCCTTTTAAAATCTGCACCAAATGTGCATATACATGGAGAGATATAGACGACTTTTTGCAAGACCCCTTTATTTGTCTGGTTGGATTCCAGGCCAACCTCACTGAAAATAAACCCGGTTTATACTTGTTCAATCATATTTTAGAGGAAGACCTGTGTGACACGACGCTTTCAGTGGATGTGGAGACGTTCTTTTCGCTGTATAAAGGAACCATGTTTAAGGATCTCAAATTCAAGAGTCCGGAGTGTGAAGGTCATTGTACCCGTGTCGAAGATCTGGCTCGATGTCCGGTTGAATGTAAAAATGCGGTCGCCCGAGAAATCATGCAGGCATTTTCGAAGTGTTAAATTTAAAAAACAATCCTGATCCTTGCCCCGTATAGACCCATATCTCAGTCCGTTTGATTACCTTCCGATTGAAAAAAAGAAACAGTTTCCGGTACCAGGTTCGCAAAATTTGAACATTAAATGTGTATTTTGGCGGTAATATCCTCCATGTTCGTATATCTGTGGGTGTTTCCTTGCGTATCTATCCCATTGATCCCAAGACCTCCAATGGCCGTGATAGTCATACTGATGTCCTTTATGGTCGTAGTTAACGTAAAGACGATGTTGATCATAAGGACGTTCCCTGTATCCAGGATGCTTGTGGTAATCCGGACGTTTTTCGTAGTTATGACGGCCTTGTACCTCGTAATCTCTGTGATCTTTTCTTTCCATTTTCTCTCGGTGTTTTCTATATTCCTTGTCCTGTTCTTTCTGTTTTTGCCATTCTTTCTTATTGTATATTCCCTTATGTGCATTATCAGCCAATACCTGGGAGCTTGTAAGCATGAAAAACCCGAACAGAAGAACAGTTGTGACTGTGAACACAAATATCGAAAGTTCGTAATGTTTTTCTTTCATGGTAATTCCTCTCTTTCTTTATTGCATTCATAAATCATCAATTTATGAAAAAATGAAGATATAAAACCAAAATGGAAAAGGCAGAGGCGGATTTAATTTATTACTTTTTAACGAAAGTAAAGACGTCCGTGAGGCCAAGAATATCTGTTATCAGCAATACAATAAATACTATCAGTGCTGCGCCAACGATTACGCCAAATGCATCACCCCCTGCCGGCAGTTGATCCATTCTGGATGCAATATTTTCAATTTCTTCGTCGGTAAGACTGTCTACGCGTGCCTTTGCTTCATCAGGGTTAATTCCCCAGTCCACCAGATATTTATGGACTTCAGAACGATCGAGAAATATATTTATATGTTTTCGGGAAAGATCGTGTTGGTTTTGTTTGAAAATGTCACCTGTATCTACCATTGCTGCACGGGCTGGCGTTGAAATAATACTGAAAGTACTAAAGGTTACAAAAATCAATATCGCGATGGCTTTTCTTTTTTTTATTAATGGGTACATAGCTATGCTTCTCTCCCTAATGTTAAAAGTTTATCTTGCTTTCTTTCTTCAAATATTTGCTTCTTCAACACATATACAGAAAGATCCTAAAAATAAGAAACCTTTGGGCAAGCATTCCCAAAGGCTGGA
>Ga0224513_10000309_pt1 | contig 18051 bp, 12 predicted proteins | sample SF_May12_sed_USG_5_FD_169109 | JGI IMG/M metagenome (GOLD analysis project Ga0224513, IMG submission 169109) | Sediment microbial communities from San Francisco Bay, California, United States - SF_May12_sed_USGS_21 | ecosystem: Environmental > Aquatic > Marine > Sediment | place: USA... | reverse complement strand
GCTCAATGACTTTCGCCGTGGCGCCAAACTGACACAGGAGGATCACAAGCGCGGCATACGCGGCGCTTATTTCGTGAATCACTCATGTGAGCTTGCGGGGGGAGACCGCAGTGCCTGGGACATCGTACTCAACACTGACCAAAGCCAGGCGGATGTAGCGGCCCTGCGGCAGGCGCTGGTGAACTCGGGGTCTGTCGCAACGGACATCCAGGCTTCCGTTGCAGCGGGCTCCGAGAAACTGTCGAGAATCATGGCCTCGGCAGATGGCTTCCAGGCGACTGCTGAAGAGCAGGTATCAGTACATCACTACGCCAATGTGCTGTTCAACGTGCTGCGAGGCGGCATCTTCGACGATCAGTACAACGTGTCTTCCCGCGACTTCCGCGGCACGATTCGACGATTTAACAAGCGCGTTTTCGATCGCAATCGCGACCTTCTCGATGCCTTGCCCGAACGGCTCAGGTTTGACGACCTGCTATCTGCTACAGACGAATGCGGCGACGCTCAACTGCAGCGACTCGCTCGCGAGTACCTGCCGATCAGGTTCGGTCGCCGCCACGGCGACCCAAGTCGGCCCTGGAATCAATTCGAGATCCGCCTCAAGGATGAGAGCGGCGAACACCTGTTGTCTTACCAGGGAAACTGGCGCGACATTTTCCAGAACTGGGAAGCGCTTGCGTTCAGCTTTCCCGAATTCGTCGAGAACATGATCGCCAAATTCGTGAACGCCTCCACGGTCGACGGCTACAACCCTTACCGTATCACCAAGGAAGGCATCGACTGGGAGGTCGAGGAACCTGACAACCCTTGGAGCTACATCGGCTACTGGGGCGACCACCAGATAATTTATCTGCTGAAGCTGCTCGAACTATCGCGCAACTTCCATCCGCAGAGACTGCGACGCCTGTTGCGTGAACCGCTGTTCAGCTATGCAAACGTGCCGTACAGAATCAAACCGTTGGAACTTCTCATCAAGGACCCGAAACATACCGTGGTTTTCGATGACTTGCTGGCCGAGTTGATCGACAAGCGGACCGAAGATATCGGCGCCGATGGCAAGCTGGTTCTTGATGCAGACGGCGAGGTCTACCAGGTCAACCTGCTTGAGAAGCTGCTCGTGCCGTTACTCGCCAAGCTCGGCAACCTCGTCGTCGACGGCGGGATCTGGCTGAATACGCAACGGCCTGAGTGGAACGATGCAAACAACGCGCTGGTCGGTCAGGGCCTTTCCATGGTCACGCTCTATTATATGCGGCGCTACATGCATTTCCTGCGCGACCTGCTACTTGACGAACCGGGCTCCTTCGCAGTATCCGCAGAGGTCGGCAAATGGCTCGATGGCACGGCGAGCGCCCTGGACCGAACGCGATCCGCAACAGGCAATGGTCGAGTCGACGACGACGTACGATTCCGTTCACTAGCGGAACTCGGGCAGGTCGCGAGTGACTATCGGAGGGCGGTTTACAATTCCGCTGGATTCTCCGGTTCTCGCGACCTCGAAATTCGCGACATACTGAACCTGCTTGAAGACGCGCTCGTAATCACTGATCACAGTATCGCGGCTAACCGCCGTGATGATGGCCTGTATCACGCCTACAACATCGCCGATTTTGGCGAGGATACGTTGCGTCTCCACAATCTTTACTCGATGCTGGAGGGACAGGTAGCTGTCCTGAGTTCAGGCGCGATCGGTGCCGACGAAGCGGCTGACGTCCTCGATGCGCTTTTTGCGAGCGCCGTATACCGAGATGACCAGCACAGCTTCATGCTCTATCCCGACCGGCAACTACCCGGCTTCCTTGATAGAAACCGCGTGGCTGAAGACCAGGTCCGGGCGATACCGCTGCTGCACCAGATGCTCGAAGCAAGCGACGAGCGAATCGTTCTAAAAGACATCGACGGCTGCGTCCGCTTCAGCGCGGAATTCACGAACGCCGGCGACGTCCAGGCAACTCTCGATGCGATTGGCGATGGCTACGCCGAAAACGATGCTGTAACCCGCAGGGCAATACTTGATCTCTACGAGGAAGTGTTCAACCACAAGGCGTTCACGGGGCGCTCCGGCACCATGTTCGGGTTCGAAGGACTGGGATCGATTTACTGGCATATGGTTGCCAAGCTTTTGCTGGCGGTGGAAGAGAGCTTTTTCAACACGCTCGACAGTGGCGCCGATCATGCAACATTGAAACGGCTCGGTGATCTCTATTACCGCGTTCGCTTTGGAATTGGTTTTAATAAGACGCCTGCCGAATATGGCGCATTTCCGACCGACCCATACTCCCATACTCCCAGGCACGCCGGCGCGCAGCAGCCGGGCATGACGGGACAGGTCAAGGAAGAGGTACTGACACGCTTTGGTGAACTCGGCATGCGCGTGCGGGATGGCGCGATTTCGATCGAGCCTGCGCTGTTGCGCGCACGGGAATTTAGTAACGAGTCGCGATCGTTCTGCTACCTGGATATCGACAACAGTTGGCAGACACTTAATTTGCCTGCATCGAGCCTCGGGTTTACCTGGTGCCAGGTACCAGTAGTATATGTGCTGGACGAAGGAGCGGACGCCGGTCTTGTCATAGAATTCGACGACGGCACCCGTGCAAATTTCACCGACCTCAATTTACCCGACGATACAAGCGCCGAGTTGTTCCGGCGCAGCGGCCGGGTTCGAAAAATAACAGCCACTTTTGGCGCAAGCCGACTGTTTGGTAATTAATTCAGCAAGGAATTTCAATGTCCAACTACTACAAGCGCAGGCTATCACTCGCGGGGATCGATGTTTCAAACCTCTCGACCGACGATCTACGCGCGCTCGTCCGGAAAATTCTCGAGTCAAAAATTCACGGCCTCTCCTTCAGCCCGTATATCGAGGGACAGGGACCCAAAACGATAATTGAAGAGGCACAGATCCGAGACCGTCTGGCAGTTATCGAGCCGTATGTCCGGTGGATTCGCTCCTTCTCCTGCACCGAGGGCCATGAGCTCATTCCTGCCATTGCGAAAGAGAAGGGCCTCAAAACCATGGTCGGCGTCTGGCTCGACGATGACCGGGAACACAACGAACTCGAGTTCGAAAATGCGATCAGGATCGCGAACGAAGGACATGTTGATATTCTTGCAGTCGGCAACGAGGTGCTGCTGCGAGGCGATCTGACCGAGGATGAACTGCTCGACTATCTGCGCCGTGCGAAAGAAGCTGCGCCAGGCGTCGATGTTGGCTACGTCGATGCCTACTTTGAATTCGTAGACCATCCCCGAATCACCGATGCCTGTGATGTGCTGCTGGCCAACTGCTATCCGTTCTGGGAAGGCTGTCCGGCCGAGCATGCCCTCTTGTATATGAAAGACATGTACCGGCGCGTAAGAAGCGTTGCCAACGGCAAGCGCGTTATCGTCAGCGAGACCGGCTGGCCTAATATCGGCTCAGCCGAGGGCGCGGCTGTGCCCTCCTTCGAAAACGCCATTAAATATTTTGTCGACACCTGCCGGTGGGCCGAGGATGAAGGTGTCGAGATCTTCTACTTTTCCTCTTTCGACGAATCCTGGAAGGTCGGTGCAGAAGGTGACGTCGGCGCATACTGGGGCCTGTGGGACAAGGATGGCAACCCGAAGTACTTCTGAAGTGGGCCTGAATACAATGGAATTCGAACACGGAAACGCGATCTGTTACTCGGGCTACCGGGCGGGCCAGAGTCCGCTGGAGGGTGTCTATCCCTCCTACGAACAGGTCCGGGAAGACTTGTCGATTCTCGAAAAAAACTGGGATTACCTGAGGCTTTATGACTGCAGCCGGCATGCGGACATTGTCCTGCGCGTGATTCGTGAAGAAGGCTTCGACTTCAAAGTCATGCTGGGCCTCGACATGGCGGCGGAAACGAGCAATCCGCATTGCCCCTGGGGCGCCGAGTTTAGCGCCGAAACAATCGCGTCGAACCGTGAGCACAACCATCGGGAGATCGAGCGGGCGATCGCGCTTGCCAATCACTATGGCAGCGTTTTCTCGGTGTCGGTCGGCAACGAGGCAACCGTCGAGTGGACGGATCACATGGTGCCGGTCGAACGCCTGATCTCACATGTGCGTGAATTGAAAGAAGCCATCAAGCAACCGATTACATTCTGTGAGAATTACGCTCCCTGGACGTACAAACTGGAGCCGCTAGCCGAGGTGCTGGATTTCATATCGGTGCATACCTACCCCGCCTGGGAGTACCGGACGATAGACGACGCGCTGGAATATACGCGGCAGAACTACCACTCGGTTGTCGATCATTACCCCGGCAAGCCGGTGGTGATTACCGAGGCAGGGTGGACGACCGCGTCCAATGGCCGCGGGATCGAGCCCTGGAACGCGTCGGAAGAACTACAGGCGCACTATTACGAAGAACTGCTGGCATGGACGACGAAAGAGAAGGTTCTGACTTTCGTCTTCGAAGCCTTCGACGAACCCTGGAAGGGGTCGCCCGACCTGCTTGAGCCGGAAAAACACTGGGGGCTGTTCAACGTCGACCGCACGCCCAAATTCGCGATGCGCGAGCTCTATGGGGAACTTGTTCCAAGCGCTTCATAATGCGCTGTCGAGAATCTTCTTCTTGAGTTGCTCGAACTCTTCCTCGGTCACGTAACCGGCTTCCCGGAGCGCCCCTAACTCCCGAAGCTGCTCGAGTACGCGCGACATTTCTATTCTGTCAACGGGCGCACCGCTCGCGCTAGTTTGAGTACCGCGGCTTGCCGGCGCGCTGCTCGTCTCCTGGGGTTGGTCGGAGGCTGAAGCTGTCTCCATGGTGGATCCGCGCAGGTTTTCAGGTTCTGTTTGCGTTTGCGCCTGCTCCAGGCGCTCCTCTTCTTCGCGCGCACGTCGTTCTTCCTCGACCTGGATGCGCTGATTGGCAAGGCGCGCCCGCTCCGCCGCCACATCGTCTGCGTGAGCCATCGCTGGCGCCATCGCGACGATCAAGAGAGAAACCAGAAAAGTTATAGAAAAACGAATCATGCGACCATCGTAGCGCTTCTGTTGAGCCGGCGCCAAACTCGCCGCGGCTGGCCCTTGCGGGCTGCACCCGGTCATTGACAGCGTTGTCAGATACTTTGTAGTCTTGTCGGCTTATTAAGAAGAACAACGAGTCCGGTGCCCATGTCCAAAGCCACGATTGACGACGTCGCCAAACTTGCCGGGGTATCGATCAAGACCGTATCCCGTGTGGTCAATCGGGAGCAAAATGTTCGCGAGTCGACGCGGGAAAAGGTGCAGCAAGCGATCACGCACCTTAATTATCGACCGAATATCTCGGCCCGAAACCTTGCAAGCCTGCGCTCGCACTTGATAGGACTCGTCTATGACGACCCCAGCGCATATGAGATCCCCAGCGCCGGCTACGTCATTCGCTTGCAGCAGGGCGCGCTGCGCGCCTGCGCCACAGCCGACTACGAACTGCTCATTCATCCGTGCAATTACAGGAACCGGCATGTCGGCGCCGAGCTTAAAGCGCTTATAGAGCAGGCGCGGCCGGACGGTATCGTGCTCGCCGCGCCACTCTCCAACATGCCGAAAATCGTCAATGCCATCTCGGCCACGAATACCCCACTGGTGCGCTTGTCTACGGGAGAGAAAACCGGCAAGAAATACACTGTCGAAACGAACGACCGCGAGAGCTGCGCCGAGATGACCCGCTACCTCGCGTCATTGGGGCATGAGCGCATTGCCTTTATTACCGGGCACCCGAGCCATAAAGCTATCAAGAGCCGCTTCCTCGGTTACCAGGACGGGCTGCGACAGAGCGACCTGCCGTTTTCGGAAGACTTCGTCGCCGCCGGGGACAACTCCTCCGGTTCCGGCGAGGACTGTGCGATCAAACTTCTCGCACTTGAGCAGGCGCCAACGGCGATCTTTGCTGCGAACGACGACATGGCAGCCGGCGTCGTCCGGGCGGCGGATAAGCTGAATATCGATATTCCGGGCCAGTTGTCGGTCGCCGGTTTCGACAATATTTCCCTGGCCCAGCAGATCTACCCGTCGCTCACGACGATACACCAACCGCTGGCGGCAATGGCAGAGCGCGCCTCAATGGCATTGATCAACAATCCAGGGAACGGCGCGACATTGCAGGGTAAGGATGTCATGCCGGCGAAGCTGGTGATTCGCGAATCGACGGGGCCCGCGCCCCGCTGATCGCCAGGCTTCAACGAATGAAGCGGATGCTATCGAGGTAGATCGTGACAGGCGTGCGACGTCCGGTCAGCACGACAACAAAGCCGGTCTTGATGCTCGAGAGATCTACTTTCTTGAGAGGAATGGTGTAACGCTGCCACTCCCGCGTCAGTCGGATACCGTCAATCTTCCTGATGCCGGAATCAGGATGGGCCTTGTCCTTCTGGATAATTCCGACGCCGAAACTAACTTTCTCGCCGCCGTACTCGCCGCGTGCCCAAAGCTCCAGTGCCGCAGCTCCCGTCAGGTCATAGCCACCCTCGAGATCACCCCAGTTATTTGCCGGGTCTTGCCAGGCAACGCCGACCCAGCCGAACTTGCCTTCGTAGCGCATGCGGATCGAGGCGAAGCCTTCGTAAGGCGGCTGATCCGTGTAGTCGCCGTCGAGCGTCAGGGCCTCTACAGAGCCCATCCAGCCCGAGGGCGCCCACGGCATTGACTCAAACGAATCCTCGTAGACGGAAACCGGGAAACGAGTCCTTGGTTCGCCTTTGACCAGCAGCGGCACGTTTGCCGTCGCCGCGTTGCCGGCCGCATCGTAGGCATACAGGAACAAACGATAAGGCCCCGGCTCCTCGGGCATGCGCAGGCGCACGCCCTCCAAGCTGCTCTCGATCACGACACCGTCGATGTCAGCCAGATTGGGGCGGAAGTCACCGCCCGTTGCATACTCCGCAGCTTCGGGGCGCAAAACCCAGCGCACGCTGAGCTCGCTGCCCTCGGGATCTTCAACATGCGACTTCACACTGACCTCGGCACCCGGATCCACCTGCGCATTGCCCTCGAGGGAGAGCGGCTCGACGGTGGGGGAGAGATCTTCGGGAGGCGAACCGGACCAGAGCTCCGTCATGACATCAACGGCACCCGTCTTCGCGCCGTCCTCGAGGAACATGCCGAACCAGGTCTCGGTAGCCTCCATCTTGGAGGCCCAAAGAAACGCGTACGACCCCAGGGCCAACCCGGGCTCAGCGATGATGCCCTGCTCGTAGCTCTGCTTGTAGAACTTCGCTTTGTCGGTACTGGTTTGCTCGTAGGGCGCGCCCCATTCGGTCTTCGGCATCTCCCAGGAGCCGACCGGGCCGAACTCGGTCAACACAAAGGGCTTGGTCGCACCACCCTCACGCAAGCGCTCGGCAATGATCGACGCGCCGCCGTAGGCGTTGACGCCATGTATGTCGATGGCAGGGCTGCGCTTGTGCAGGTACTCGATGCGTTCGCCGTGCACGAAGGTCGTGACGGTCATCGTCGGGTGATGGGGGTCGAGTTCCTTGACCATCGCGGCGACATCGTTGACAGCTTTCCAGATGACGGGATTATCGCCGTTCTCGAATCCCTCCATCTCGTTGCCGATGCCCCAGAGCAGCACGGCAGGATGATCCTTGTAACGCAGCACAGCCTCGCGGGCCCGTTCGAGCTGCTCCCGGACCTGTGTCTCGTCGTTGTAGTCGAAACCGTGGCGCTCATGGCCGAGCCAGATGCCGACCGTCACCGTCAGCCCGAGCGCATGCGCTTCGTCGAGCAGCGGTCCGATATCGTCCGCACCCCAGGTACGCACCGAATTTGCGCCGGCGGCCGCCAGCTGCTCCAGGGAACCGCTGCCCCCGGCTCCCTTGATGAAATACGGCTCGCCACCGCGGAGCAGTTGCCAACCGTCCTCCGTCTGTCGAAGCTCGACCGGGACAGCGTCAGCGTGGGACAAGGCCGGCAATATCAAGGCACTCGTAAGCAGCAGAGTCCGCAGAAACCTGGGCCCGGCCACTTACTTGCTCTCCCTCGCTACGGATACTGGATAACCGATACCACACCATTCGTGCAATTGGGAAGATCGGTGCACGGCTGGTAGGTGAAGCCCCAATCCAGCAGTAGTTCCAGCACCTGCGTTGGATCCCCGGGTACCAAGCGGCGGAAACCGGTCGAGTCGGTTCTGAACAGGTGATCCGCAACGCGTTCATTGAGCGGAACGGGGAAGTTGGACTCTGGTATGCACTGGAAGCAGGTGAACACCGTAACCGAGCCGAAGAAATTGTCCAGGACGGATCGATAGGCCTTCTTTGTCTGCTCGCGAACCAGTTCGTCCTCGAAAACAGCGTTACTGTTCGCGTCGAATAACTCGTGCAGTGCCAATGATGTGTAGTACTGGTTCTCGCCCGAGGGGAATCTCGCGAGAGCCGTCGCCCAAAGATAGAAGCGAGCTTTCGCCCCATTGGGGCCTGCCGGAATACCGTTGGCAAGAGTGAACTTGTTGAACTCCGCATCGGGGTCGTTAACATTGAACTCGGTGATCGGCACCGTCGCAAACGGGTTCTCCGGGTCATTCAAGACACAAGTCTCCGGATGAACCCCGACATCTTCGCACGCCAGGTTGAGCACCACATCGGTGGGCAGGACGATCGCATTAAAGAGCTGACCGTCGTTTTCGTCACGCTCACCGCCGCCACCGCAGCCGGCCACACCCAACGCGCAGATGCCCAGCAATAATGCAATCAGACTTTTCATGACAGCCGGCTGAGCCTCTTGTCGGTTCGGGTTTCTCATAATCGTAAATCCTCGGCTATTCATTTTCAGCCCTAGAACTGGTAGGTGAAATAGACGACCACCATTGCAGTCCAGTCGTTCAGCCCGTCGAGGTATTCATCGTCGGGAGAGTTCTCGTCCGGCGTACGATACAAGGCCCTGACGCCGATTTTCGTCGCACGGTCCTCGTCACCTACGGAACCCAAAAGTCCGTTGCTACCCAGCAGGTACGAGTAGTCAAGCTTGAGTTGCTCCGGGAACGTGATGTTGAACTGGCGGTAGAAGTCATACGGACCCCAGGCGTCTTTCATGAAGTAGCCGGAGACCATGTGCTTGCGCTTGAACAGTGCTTTCCAGTGCATCTCCCAGTAATCGCGCGTGCCACCATCGGGATCGCCCGTCGACTGGTCGAAGCCGCGAATCAGCTTGACGATGTACTTGGCATTGCGGTTCGGGTTGAACACCATACGGCTCGAAACGCCCCATACTTCCTCTGCGGGCAGTCCCACGCCGAACGCCGCGTTCGTCTTGCCCGGCGCGTAGTAGAACTGATAAGAGTCCGTGAACGTCGGGAACTCCGTGTAGGTTCCACCGATGTCAAATGCGAACTTCGCATCTTCCCGCCATTCGTTGTCCCAGTCATAGAATGGCGTAGCACCGGTTGGATCCCAGGTAAGGTAGAGTTCTGCAGAGCGCGCCTCACGATTGCCCAGCACCGCGAATGGATCGCTGTCCTGGTCGCGAGGGCTGGTACCGGGATTGAGGACTCCACCAGGAGAAACCGAGGGCTCGATGAACGGATTTGCATGGACGAGATTGTCGCGGTACATGAACCTCGGCAGGATTGTCAGGTTGCCGAAGTTCATAATCATGCCGAGCTCGTACTCTTCCTTGTTACCCATTCCCGAGTAAGGCAGGCGGCTGGGGTCGGTCACGCCATAGAGCGTGTGATGCACACCGCCATCGGCCACGAGACCCGCATGGTGGGCGGATACATAAGTATCCTTCCCGAAGACCGGGAACGTCAGCTTCGCCTTCACACCGAGCGTGTCCTCGAACTCGATCTCATCGAGATATACATTTCTGTCGCCGTCTACCCGGGTGAAGATGTCGTCGACTCTCTCGGTGGCCGCCATGATGCCGCCAACCTCGAGCTTCCAGCCGTTGGAGAATTCCTTCTCGCCGTAGAGGGTCGTCTGCCTGGACTGCCTGGCGGTTGCGCCGAACGCGCCCGTAGCCTGGCCCTGGCGGGCAACGTCCTCGGAATGGATGAACGTCCATTCGATCTTGCCGAGCGTGAAGTCGTACTTGAATACGGCTTTCGGGTTCGCGCCCCAGTAAACCTGGGGACCAACCAACAGTGTTACGCCCTCCCAGTTGTTCTTACCAGCGACCTCCACGCCTTCCGGCGCCTTGGCATTCCAGATATCCATCCCGTAGGTGTCGGTGGCTTCGCGAACCAGGCCGAAGAAGTCGCCCTCGTAGCCCCAGTGGAAACGCGGCGTGTGATAGAAGGCCTCGATATCGAAATTCTTGCCCCGATAGGTCGCATTGAAGTCGTAAATTTCGACTCTTTCCTGATCGTTTAACACGACAGGAGTAACCGGAATCTCCTCGATGAGCTGCGACGCATCCTCAATTTCGAGCGGCAGTCCGCGATCGCCGTAGGTGAACTCCAGGTTACGCTTCTCGGCAACGTTGCCGAGCACGTTAAGCGAAAACTGACCATCGATTTTTTCATTAGGCTGGAATGCGAAATCGAGAAAAATCATCTGGCCATCGGAGAATTCGAGGGCATCTTCGCCATCTTCGGTAAAGGTTTTCTCCTGACCTTTCAGCACGAATTCACCGCGCAGGCTGCCGCCGGTAAACTGCAGTTTCCTGCTCGCCTCCTCGGCTTCGGCTTTCAGGTAGCGTACGTCGCCCTGCAACTCGTAACGACCATCGTCCATATTCGCGAACATCTGGTTAATGTCACCTTTGCTCGCCGTGTACGGATCCATGCTGAAGACTTCGGCGAGAACGTCATAGGCCATTCTCGGCCGCGCCGTGTACACGCCCTCGGAGTTCGGCAGCCCGAGTGCCGTGATGCCGAACCACTCCTCATTCATGTTGTTCTCGCCTTCGGCCCAGTCAAACATGTATGCCTGATTGGACCACGACGCGTTCGTATCCTGGGTCTCGAGGTTCTCGATTTGCAGGTATTTCCACCACTCGTCGCGCCATTCGAAGACAAAGGCGCCGAGCGAGTTGCCTTCCTCGCCCTTACCGTAGGCCTTGTTGTACATCTCCTGCCACTGGTCTTTTAGCACCAGGGCCTGGGACTTTTGGTCCTCGCGGAATTCGCGAGCATTGAAAGCGTCACTGCCGAATTCGAAAAAGACAACCGGGAGGTCCAGCTTTTCCTTCACGTCCGCCCAGAGCCCGGTAAAGCTCGTGCCACGATAGGCATTGCTGCCCAGCAAATCCATGTCGGGGCAAAGCTCTGCGATCAGGTCGATGTACTGGATGTCGCCGTTGACGATCGTGAACGGGTGGTTCGGGTCAATCGACTTGCCGGCCGCCATGACTTCGTTGAACAGGCTGTAAAGATAACGAGCCTTCGCCGTGTTCTGTTCGCCCTCGGGCAAATTCTCGATCTCGAAGCTCGACCAGGACAAGCCATAGTTGCTTTCGTTGCCGAATGCGAACATCAGCACGCCGGGGACGTCCTTGTACTGCCGGACGTACTCCTGCATGTCGCGCTTCAGGACTTCACGCGTTCGAGGGTCAGAGTAGTCGGTGAACGGGATCCACTTGCCGTCAACGCTGTAGCCATAGCGGCCCATGAGCGGGTTAACAACCGTCATGACGCCGTGCTCGCGGTAGATGTACGTCACCCACTCTGGGGGGATCATGCCGAAGCTGCGAATCGTGTTGATACCGGCCGCCGTCATCAGTTCCATCTCGTAGTCGAGAACCTTGCGGATGAAGTCGTCAGACTCGCCCCACAAATTGTAGGTGTAGTTCTGACCACGCGGCGAGTAGCTCCAGACTACGCCCTTGATGTAGTAGTCCTGACCGTTGACCAGAAGCTTCCAGCCGTTTGCATCCTTGTAGGTCTCAACGGTATCGGCCTGGGCGTAGCTCACGCCAGGCGCACACAAGACCAGCATTACGGTCAGCAGGCTACCTATCCTGGCCACACGATTGAAGAAGCTTGATTTCGCCATAGCGACCACTCTTTTCTTAAGTTGGGTTTCTTGAGAAACATCGAATATTTGCATCGTCTTTATCCAGCCGCTCATGGAATCGTGATGGAAACATTGTCAATGAAAATGTCCGACACGCATCCCGCAACGCCGCCGCAGATAGCCGTGATCTGTAGCGTTATGCCACCACTGACATCGGGCCCGACAGTGATGTCCAGCGGGCCAACCGGGGTCCAGTCTGCCGGGAAGCCGGCGCCAGCAAGAATTGCGTCGGCCTGGGAAACGCCCCCGCCAGCTAATTCAGAGAACAGCACGACATCCACCACGCCGCCGGCCGCGTCAGTACCCTTCCAGTCGAAAGACACAGTGACCGTCTGGCCAGGTGTAACTTCTCCCACCCCTACGTTGGCTTGCTTGAGCGTCGGGTTGCCAGGGATCGTGACATTGATGTGACCTGCGAAAGTGCCGGCAGAACTGGGGCCGTTGTCTGCCACTACTTCGATCGTTCCGCCGTTGTCGAACGTCGTCCAGCCAGTCAGATCACCAGTCTCAAAGTCGCCGTTGGCCGCCAGCTCACCGCCTTCACCACCGCCGCCGTCACCCGCGTCGAGCAGCGTGATGTTGTCAAAGTAGTAATCCGTCGCGGTGTCGACAACGCCGAGATTCGGCAGAATCGTGAACCGGTTGTAATCGTTCGGCGCCGCCAGGTTGATATAGGTCCAGGTCAGCGTCTGCCAGCCCACAACGACCGCTTCGTTCGCCTGCACGTCGCCCGTGCCCTGGTTGTCAGCAAACTCCACCTTGGTCACGATCGGCACGCCGGCTGTCGGCGAGTAAACCAGTGCGGACAACGTCTGCACCCCCGCATCGTTGGGAATCGACGGAATCGCCACCCAGGCGCCTGCAAAGACTTCACCGCCATCGCGCGCGATCTTCAGTGCGTTGCCATCGCCGCCTGCCGGGCCCGGCTCAATGGCATAGCCCGCGCCACCGAACTCCGTGACTGCCGGCGGCACGGCCTCGTCAAACGTAACCAGAACGGTGTCGCCGCCCGGACCCGGACCACCGCCGCCGCCAACATCGAAGCCGATGTCCGTCAGCAGGAACGTGAATGCGGCAGGCGCCGTGTTGTCCGTCTCGAACAGCAAGGCGGTCGCCGTATCAACGCCCGCGAAATCAACCATCGGGACCGACACCTGGTACCAGCCGTTACCCAGCGCCGTTGCATAGCCCGAGGTCGCCAGGTTGATGTCAACGTATTCACCGGCATCCAGGAACTTGACGCGAATCAGGTCGTTACTCAGCCCCTTGGCCTTGAAGTGCAAGGTCTCATAGCCGGTCGCAAAACCGCCTGCAAAACCGACGATTGCGAACTGGCCGACTTGTGCGCCGTAGCCGTCGCCGGTCGTGACGCCGAAGGCAGGGCTGAAGTCTCGATCGGTCGTGTTGTTATTGTTGAACGAAGAGCCTGAGCCAAATGGCTCGAAGCCCGTGTAATCCTCTCCAAATACGAGGTCCACGGTTTCGTTCGGGTCGGTCGCATAAATTACGACCTCCGGAATAGTCCCGGGATCAGCCGGTTCGACGGCAGGCTCTTCACCCGAATAAACGCGGACCCAGTCAACCTCCATGGTAGCGGGAAACGGCGTCGATCCGTCCGGTGAGCCAGGGAAGTTACCACCTACCGCCAGATTCAGCAGGATGTAGAAATGCTGATCAAAAGGTGCCGGGTACGGCGCCGCAGTGGAGAACCAGTTGTTCTGGACCGCATACAGCACACCGTTGAAGTACCAGCGAATTTCGAACTCGTCCCACTCCAGAGCGTAGGTATTGAATTGGCCTGTGACGTCTTCTGATGGCGTGTAGCGCGTCTCGGCTGACTCATTCGCCGGAAACTCGCCACCGTAGTGGATGGTGCTGAAAATCTCATTGCCACCCGAACCATCGAGATTGACAGCTTCTACAATATCGATCTCGCCAATGGCCGCCCAATCGCACGGATCTCCATCACAAAGGTAATCGCTATCCTGAGAGAACATCCAGAAAGCCGGCCATAATCCCTGGCCCGACGGCATTTTGATGCTTGCTTCAATACGCCCGTACTTGAACGCAAAACGATCACCCGTGGTAATCCTCGCGGACGTAAACCCATAGTCGTTGACCGACTCCCGCTTCGCCGTGATTTTCAGCTTGCCGTCTTCCAGGCGGGCATTGTCCGGCAAATACCACTGCAGCTCGTTATTGCCCCAGCCCGGTATGCCGTACTGGCTGCCGTCGCCAGTCTCGAAGAACCAGAGCTCCGGATCGAGCTGACCGTCGTTGAATTCATCATTCCATACCAGCGTCAGCAGATCGCCATCCGACACCTGGAAGGTGTCCGGTATGTTCAGGGTGGGGTTATCTATATTGATGTTGACCACGGTGGTTGTATCGGCCACCGGTATATCAATCGTTTCTACCCGAGACAGCGGTTGCTCACGATCACCGTCGGCACACGCCGACAATAGCCATACGACAGTCAATGGAACCGCATAGCGCAGCATCCTTCGCGAGCGAAGCATCATAGGTTTCCCCTCAAGACACGGAAATCAAGAAAATCTAGGTTTTCTGGTTAGATCCATAGAGGAACACATAGATGACAGCGTTGTCAATTATCGGTTTGTACTTAGTCTTTATCTGTTTGTATCTATCAGGCTGGGAATCAATTTCGCTCGGTGGAAGGCTCCTTTGTCCATGTAACTCGCAGGTACCGGGACAACCAGAACCGCCCATATGCGGTGCCAGAAGTAACAACTATCTCACTGGAGCTCTCCTGCTTCAGCTTGAGTCGCTCGTCCCAGGCCGCGTTAATCCCGTCATCTGCAACCGCCATTGCGGTTGCGTACGACGAAGCTGCGCGCAGCCCCCTGAGGCTGAAACCGAATGCGTCGCGCGTGAAATTGGTTTTGCCAGACATGGTCACATCTCCCTTTTTCGGCTGAGATTCGTTTCTGGGGCCGATCTGCCGCGCCCCGATCTCATTCCTGGGTGGGTATCCCGCTATCAGGCCGCCTGCCTGCAACCCGGGGCGAAGTAGCGAGCGAGGAAGTCTTCGATCGCGCGCACGGCATCCCGCCGGCTTTCGGGCGCGCCGCGGAGCTCCTGATCGATGGTCCTGTTGATGCGATCGTCGGGGACGATGGGTAGCGCCGCGAATGGTGTCACGAGCGTGACGGACCCTAGTGCGAATGCGAATCTATCCAGGATTCTATTTTCCCTCTTCTTCATAGTCTTACCTCCATATAGCAACTAAGTTGAAGGACCGACGGAGCATCGATGCCCTGCCGTCGATACACAAGATAAGGTTCCCGCTCGTCACCGACAAACGAAAAAAGCTCACTCCGGAGGTAAGAAAATCTAAGGCGTTTCCGCAAATCGCTCGAGGATCCAGCGACGCAGCAATGCGACAGCCTCGTTGGCTGTCCGGTCTTTGCGGGATACAAGGAAATAGGACAAATTCGCTACGAGTGCTTGCTCGAACAACCGCACAATTGTGCGTTGCCGGAACCACTGGTCCGCGAGCGGAATCGGCACAAGCGCTGCGCCGATGCCCTGCTCGGCCGCCCGAACCACGGCAATCATCGAACTCAGACGCGTTATTTTAGGGTTGTCGGGCAAACTGATGCCCGACGCTTTTGACCACTCGGCCCAGGCTTTTGGTCGGGCCTCATGCACGATCAGGGGAAAATCACTGACGATCTTCTCGCCCTTGACCTTGAGGGTTTTTTTGAACTGGGCAGACCCGGCGGGCACCATGCGCAGGGGAAAAAGAATATCGGACCGCGTGCCAGCAGGCGCTTTTCGAAACAGGCGAATCGAGAGATCTGCGTCAGCCGGCAGTTTTTCCGACGCCTCGTCGCTGGTACCGACCTGGATATCGATCTCGGGATGCAGTGCCGTGAACTCGCTCAGCCTGGGTATGAAAAACTCGCTCGCGAAAAAAGGCTGCGCGGAGATGCGGACTGATTTCTTGCGCCGCCCGGTAGTTTTGACTTCCGCTACGACGCTATCCAGTTGATCGATCAACGGACTCAGCTCTGCGAACAAAGCCTGGCCATCCTCGCTCAATCTGAGCTCGCGTGTGCCACGCTCGAACAGTTTAAGTCCCAGCTCCTCTTCCAGGCCCTTGACCTGCTGGCTCACCGCCGATGACGTGATGAACAATTCATCGGCAGCCGCCTTGAAACTCTCATAGCGGGCCGCGACACAAAACGTGCGCAAACCACGCAATGAGGCTGGAGTACTACTCTTCATTTCACTCAGCCCGTTACCCGTCTAATGCATCACGAGTTTGGGCGTGCGGTCCACTTTAAAGAGGCCCCAGTGTTTTTCCGCACCGTCGGCATTGTTTGGATCGCCTTTCCAGGGTTCATCAAACGCCTCGAAAAAGAACACGGTTACATTCGCCGACTTCGCCCATGCCTCAAGCTCATTGTAATAGCGCAGCTGGTTTGCCTCATTGGCCTGGTCTGGAAACTCGACGGCAGTCGTAGCCCACCCGGCTTCGAGAATAGCGATTGGCTTGTCTGGCAACGCCGCGTGTACGTCTTCGATGTTTTCGATCGTGAATAACAGACCCTCGTCGATCGACTTCTGCTCCCAGACCGGGTAGGTGTGAACGCCAAGGAAATCGACCTCTGCCGCCAGCGGCGCGCCGTCGCTGATCCACCACGCGTAGTTATCTGCAACAGTGACGGGTTGGGTGGCAGCCTTTTTCACCTGCCGCACGTAGGCAATCACCTGCTCCAGGGGCACCATGTGGTCGTTCCAATCGACGAGCGCTTCGTTTCCCACGTTGATCGCAACAACAATCTCCTCGAAGCGACGCGCAAGTTCGATACCCCGTTTGATCTCCGCGCCGTTCTCTAGTCTATTCGCCGCCAGTTCGTCACCAGGAATCGGCTCATCCAGCCACGGACAGCCTTCGTGATTCGATACCTCTGCGCGGAGCCAGATGCCAAGGAGAACCTTGATTGGCAAGTCATGTTTTTCGATCACTTCGAGCGTGGTGCGCGAGTTCTCACCGGTGTCGTAAAGCCTGATTAACCCGTAGCCATGATCCACGAGAAAATGCAGGTCCTCGAGAATCTGCTCATCGGTCGGATTCCTCGCACCGATGCCGCGATCGGGGTGCTGGCCCTCACGAAAACCGGAATAGGCAAGCGCCATCACCTCGCCGTGCAGAAGATCACCTTTTTCCTGCATAAAATCGCTTTCCATCTGCGAAGAATCTGCCACCGGCGCAGGCGGCGTACAGGCCGATATCAACACCAGAATTACGAGTAAAATCGGTGTGTATCTCATATCAACTCCCGTCTAATGTGTTGCTAATCCTGGCCCTGGATAATCCTGAATTCAGACCTGTATTCTGTGTCCGAGCCACCGCCGATCCATACATGGAACAGCCCGGGCTCTACTGTCCGTTTGCCATCGCGGCCGAAAAACGCCAAATCATCCGTGTGCAACCTGAAGGTCACGGACTTGCTTTCACCTGGTGAAAGCCGCACACGAGTAAACCCTTTCAGTTCCTTTACCGGGCGCGTGAGACTCGCGACAAGATCGCGGGTGTAAAGCTGCACAACTTCCTCCGCTTCACGGTCGCCGCAATTGGCAAGGTCTGCACTTATCGCTACGGTTCCGCCCAGCGGGATCTCTGCTTCGCTAACGCGGATGTTGCTGTACGCGAACGTCGTGTAGGACAAGCCGTGGCCAAACGGAAACAGCGGTGTATAACAAGTATCGAGGTGAAACGCGCTCATGCCAAGTGAGGTCTGCGGTGCAAAAGCGTCGATATCGTCGATATGCACAACATTGTCCGCGGATGGTGGCTTGCCGCCGTTCTTCTGGCTGTAATAGATCGGTATCTGGCCGACCAGCCGTGGAAAGGTAACCGGCAACTTTCCGGACGGCACTTCCCGGCCGAACACCAGGTCGGCGATGGCTGGACCACCCATGGCACCCGGGTGCCATGCGTACAGTATTGCGTCCACTTCCTCGATGATATTACTCAACGTCAATGGGCGACCCGCGAGAATGACTGCCACAACCGGTTTTCCCGCAGACCGAACCCGGCGAACGAGTTCTACCTGGTCACCTGGCAGATTA
>Ga0224513_10000305_pt1 | contig 18154 bp, 15 predicted proteins | sample SF_May12_sed_USG_5_FD_169109 | JGI IMG/M metagenome (GOLD analysis project Ga0224513, IMG submission 169109) | Sediment microbial communities from San Francisco Bay, California, United States - SF_May12_sed_USGS_21 | ecosystem: Environmental > Aquatic > Marine > Sediment | place: USA... | reverse complement strand
AGGGGTTTGGTTGATTACATGTATCTTGCCAAAACCACAGGTCCAAGCATCTCAATTTTAATTACAGATATCGTATTTCTTACAGAAATGCAAAAAAGGGCAAACCCTTCGAAATGGATTTGCCCTTTATCAGAAGAAGAATACAACCACGGCGGTCTGACAACGTTAAAGTATATTTTAATGAGTTCAAAATTGCATCACACTCAAATAAATCATATTGATATCATAAAAACAAAGTGTATAATAATTATGTTGAGTAAATTGCCTTCCGATTCTAAATTTTCAGGGTATCACCCTGATTTCCGGTTAACAGAATTGTAGATAAAGAGGATACTAATATGAAAAAGGTCGCACGAAAATTTGGTATATTTTTATTCGTCATAATAAGTTGGGTATTGGTTCCCCAATTCATTTATGCTGAAATCGACTTGACTTTAATCAAACAAACAAACCTTGATGTACAACCATTAGATACTGCCACCTCGGCTGATGGGAAATTGATTTTTGTTTTAGCCCGAGGAGAAATCCTGGTCTATTCTATTGCTGAAGGTAAGGTTGCCAATCGAATTTCCATTGATAAAGACTTTGACAGAGTGACATACGCTGGCAAAAACAATGTCTTAATTCTAACGAGCAGTTCATCGAAAACACTCAAAATTATCCAGGTGGATTTTATATATAACATTGCTCTTGATGGCCTGCCCTTTAAAGGACCGGCCGACGCCGTCGTCACCATAGCAGTCTTCGACGACTACCAGTGACCGTACTGTGCTCGCTTAGAGCCTTTATTCCAGCAGGTGCTGGATAAGTATCCTGATAATGTCAAACTGGTCATCAAACATTTTCCACTTGCCAATCATAAATATGCTCACAAGGCAGCCACAGCAGCCTTAGCCGCAAATGTTCAGGGGAAATTCTGGGAGTTTCATAGTAAATTATTCAAAAATTATAAAGTTATCAATGATACCAAAATTCAAGATATTGCCAAAGAACTCGGCCTCGATATGGAAAAGTTTAATAAAGACATGCAATTGCCAGCTATTAAGAGATTAATAGATAGAGACGTAAGCAACGGCAGACAGATCGGAGTTCGTGGAACCCCCACTATATTTATAAACGGTAAATCCTTGAGAAGTAGAAGTCTGCCTGGAATCTATCAGGTAATTGAAGCCGAGTTAAAAAAGGCGGGTTAGATAATTTTATAATCTGAAGGAACATCAGCAAGAAGGTATTTAAGAGAGGGCAATACCGCAATCCGGGACAAAAAGGTGATGATTTATCAATTCAAGATAACTTGCCAATACAACAAGTCCAAGCATCTCAATTTTCTTTACATATATCCTATTTCTTACAAAATTGCAAAAAAGGCAAATCCTCAAAAAAAGATTTGCCCTATTCAAAAACGATATCACAACAATTTTTTATAGATATGATACTTGTGTTTTATTGCAGTAACATGCAATCGTGACTCGTTACATGTTAGTAGGAAACCTACTATTTTAGAATTGATAATTTCTATCAAATTCGAAACTATAGTAGATTGGTCTGAATTGGAGGTTTGAGTTAGAAATATAGATTTTACAAAAAGGTTGGTCAAAAGAATTATTCAAAAAAATGTATTCCAATTACAGCTATAAATACGAGAGCTTATAAGTAACTATCGACCTAAATTTGCTTGACAAAATAATTGACTACTTATAACCTTATTAATATTTATCAAGCCTCTTTTTTCAAGAAAGAATCCTTTATATACTCGCAGAGATCAATATTTCAGAAAAATTAAGCAACAAGAAAAGATCGAAAATCATCAAGACAATTTAACGGAACCTTCGGAATATAAAATATATCGACAAGCAGTTAATCTAAAATGGAGGATTAATACATGTTTAGAAACAGGTTAAATCATAGATTTTGGATTTGGTTATGTTTTTTAATAACTTTAAGCCTAATTACTGCTTGTGGAACAACCAGCTCAAAAAGCATCGCTGATGTCAAACCTGATGAAAATATTTTGAGGGTCGGCGTTTCAACAAACGCACCTCCCCTAATTTATAAACAAGGAGAAAAAATTGTTGGCCTTGAAGCAGAGCTTGCTCAGGAATTTGCACAATACCTTGGAAAATCAGTTCGTTTTATCGAGGTTGAATGGGTAGATCAGATTCCCGCATTATTGGACAACCGGACTGATATCATTATGTCCGGTATGTCAGTCACCAAAATGAGGCAGGTCAGAATATCCTTTAGTGAACCATATTACAAAACAGGACTAATGGTTTTATTTCATAAAAGTAACCGACGCATTTTTCCTGAAAGATATCTCGCTCGTGGACTTGAGGTGTTCTATGGTATGGGGAAATTCGGAGTTGTAAAAGGCACAACAGGAGAAACATTTGTTTTAGAAAACTTTGGGGATGCTAAGAAAATATTTCGTTTTGACACTTCTAAAAAAGCCGTTGAAGCATTAATTTATAATAATATCAACGTATTTATCCATGATGGACCGATTATTCTTATGGCGGCATCAGAATACGATACAGAGGGTCTGGCAACATCTATGGTTCATTTGACTAATGACTACTTGGCATGGGGAATAAGAAAAAACGATATAGAGCTATTAAATTCAGCAAATCGTTTCATTGATACATGCAGACGAGATGGTAAACTCAACAGTATTATCAAGCGATGGATGCCCCTCGAGAATTGAATGATAACACTACATGTAAAAGTCTATAGTTGACGCCTGAAAATCTCAATCTTTGATTCACAGAATGCCATAAGCTACACCATTCACAACAACAATTGATATTGGGAAAAACGTCTTCCAATCAGAATATAAAGAGCGTGAATTCCAGATCTCTTGCTATTATTTGAACCATAACCGTTGTTGGGATATCTAATACCTCAAATGAGTGTAAACAAAACCGATAGGGATCATAATATCTTAATTTCACTGAGTCATCCGATGATTTTAACAATCTTTATATCTCTACCAACAGTTAGATATGAATTCTGCAATTTTATATCGATTTTGTTTGCCCGTCGGGAAAGCCGATGAATGCGCCTTGAGCGAAGCGAAATCCCGCTCACGGGGATCTCCTTCGTTGCCGAGGGTTCGCGGTAGACGACTACAGCTTCACCCTCGGTCGCGTTTCGCAGTGTAACGAAGATCCCGTTATCGGGGGGATCTGCCTGCCCTGTGAAATGCGTAGCCTATTTCTCCGGGGAGGCACCCTCGACTTTCACTCAATTGAGGTAATATGTATCAGCCAAAAGAGAAACCCCACCTCGCTATGTGAGAAATGGGGTTCTTTTTACCATCAAATGCTCTCCCTTGTTTAGGATTGAAAGCAATTATTTTAAATCATATGTTTTTTCGAATATTTAACCCAAGCTGTCAAGGATGTTGCAAAATTGACACATTGTGGCAAGTAAGGGCTGGAGTAACAGGCCCAACACATCAGTCAACAATCTCGAGCACGAAATTTTTTCTACCTTTTCCGGTTTTTAAGATATCTATTTGGTGTTTTATCCATAGTCCATCATCATATAAACAAAATATTTAGATAGTACAGAACCGGCGATAGCAGAAGTCTAACCATTTCCTTCAAACTGGGCTTAATAATATCGCAATTTTTACTGCCCCTCGATTTTAGCAATTATATTTGAGAAATCTTTAGTATTGGCAACTAAATTTCCTACTTTATAATTTCTCATATCAACTTTTTGTAAAAAGCCGTTAACAATATGTTGAAGTATGGTTTTTTATTCGCTATAGTTTCTATGCACAGTAATAACTATATGTAATGCATAAAGAAAACGTATTTTCAAGTGGACAGCCATATTCGAAAATATTCATAATAGAGATGATATACACTCTGAAAGCAAAACCATATCGAACTGAACAATGCCGATATAGATGTTGGTGATTTTCCGTCCTTTGAAAAGCTCAATTTGGCCTGCTTAAGGATGGTCGGTCATTGGTTTTTCCCGCTGAAATATCATTTGTATTAATTTATCGTAAAGGGTTTCCGGCTTATGGACATCTGGTTTGTAGTTATGGAACTGGTACTGCTGCTGGGGGGTGCTTTCATGATGGGCGCCCTGGCCCAGCGCCTGGGGCAAAGTCCAATAATAGGATATCTTCTGGCGGGCACCATCGTCGGCCCGCTGCTGTTTAACACGACATTTGTCAACCAGGCCTCGGAACTGGGGGTAGCGCTGCTGTTGTTTTCCATCGGTCTGGAATTCAGTTTCAAACAGCTAATAAAAATGGGGCGGATGGCATTCGGCGGGGGAACGCTGCAGCTGGTGTTGACCATCCTAACGGTTTCCCTGATAACGGTCAACATGTTCAACCTGCCCCGGGCGCTTACGCTGGGAGCCATCGTAGCGATGAGTTCCACTACCATAGTGCTGCGGTTGCTGGTGGACCGCGTGGAAATCGATTCGGTCAAAGGCAGGACATGCCTGGCCATTCTTCTGCTTCAGGACATAGCCATCGTACCTCTCGTGCTGATGGTCAGCTTCTTTACGCCCGCTGCGGCAGAGATGAATATCGGTCTGCATATCCTCAAGGTGATCCTATCAGTGATCGGGTTGGCCGTTGTTTTCTACCTGCTGCTGTATCATCTGGCCCCGGCACTGCTGAGCGAGGCGAAACTCTTTGCCAATCGGGAGCTGACCGTACTGCTGAGCATCACTGTGGGTTTCGGCGCAGCTTGGGGCGCCCACAAACTACACATCTCCCCGGCGCTGGGCGCTTTTGTTGCGGGCATGCTGCTGGGAGAATCCCCTTTTGCCACCCAGATCCGATCCGATATCGGCTCGATGCGCATCATCATGGTCACCCTCTTTTTTGCCTCGGTGGGTATGCAGGCCAAGCCCATGTGGTTTATCAAACACTTGCACTGGGTCGCTCTTGCTTCGGTAACAGTTCTGATCCTGAAAACCGGGATCATTTATATTGTGGGCCGTTTATTCCGCCTCGAAAACCGACAGGCTCTTGCCACAGGCATTACTCTGAGCCAGATCGGAGAGTTTTCATTCGTGCTGGCAGCCACTGCCCGCAGGGGCGGTGTGCTGGAAGCCGATATCGTTGACCTGATTGTGTCGGTGATCATTGTACTGATGCTGGTCACCCCGTATCTTATCGCCAAAGCCGATGCAATGACCGATTGGTTACTGGCACTGATTCTTAGAAAGAGGCCATCGGCTTTAATCCCTTCTCCATCCGGGATGGCGGAACCGGTCAACCGGGTGCTGGTGGTGGGACTGGGCCCGGCCGGGCGCCAGGTGGCGCAGACACTGGTGGCGCAGCGCTTGGAACCCGTGATAATCGACGTTAACCCAAAAAGTCGCGAATATGCCCATCAACAGAGCCTTCATCTTCATCTGGGGGATGCAGGTCAAGAAGAAGTTTTGATGCACGCGGGTCTGCCCGGAGTGTGCATGGTGGTGGTGACGATTCCCGATCCCCATGCTGCTGTCCGGATCGTGGAAATGATCCGGCGGCTTCGACCCCATGTGCCCATTGCGGCCCGGTGCCGATATAACCGGCACGTCGCCGATCTCGAGGGCGCCGGCGCCGACATCGTCGTCGACGAAGAGATCACAGTGGGGGACATGTTAAGCCGGCAGATTGTAGATTATCTGATGAATGACTCGGCTGCCGTGGTGGCCTGCCGTCTTGGCGGGCAAATCCCGGAATCGATCACCGAAGGGAGATTGTAGCCGATGGGGGGTTTTAGGGACGTCCATTGGTTCATTGGATTCCACCAGCGGGCTCAATATCCTATATTTTAATTAAAACAATAATCCAATGGACGTCCCTAAAATACCTATTAAAGACGCGAAACCTTGCTCTCATAGAGTTTGGGCTGCAGGAGCTAGAATTTCTGCTGCAAATTCATTCTTAAATATAGGATCAGGTTGATTATCTTGGATGGGTACGGTCTGCAATTTCGACATACAAAGGGCGTTGTGTCGAAATGTTCGCTATATTTCGACATATAAATGCTTATGTGTCGATAAGGTCGACATATTAATATGTCAACAATTCATAAAGCTTTATGTTTAAATATAAATTAGCGGTTCCCACCTTTTTACTTTTTAGAATTCCTATTTTTTCTAATTCTTTTAAATATTCTGCGGCTGTTTGTCTTTTAGCGATGTCAGCATCAACCAATTGTTTTACCTTGCAGTACGGTTGAGCAAATAAAAGTTCGATTAATTCCTTAGAATAGACCCTTTTAGGCAGTTCAGCTTTAGCTTGTTCAATAGTGTCATCAAGTAATTTTCGAATTTGAATTATTTTTTCTTCTGTGTATATCGCGGTTGTTTCGATCCCATCCAAAACATATTCGATCCAGGGCTCCCATTTGTTTTTTGCAGTTACATTTCTCAATAATTGATAATATTGATCTTTATTTTCAATAATGTATTTGCTCAAATACAATACAGGTAAATCCAGAAGCCCTTTCAAGACAAGATACAAAATGTTAATAATGCGTCCGCTTCTGCCATTTCCGTCTGTAAACGGGTGGATTGCTTCAAATTGATAATGAATAAGTGCCAATTTAATAAGCGGATCTATATCATCCTTGTCATTATGGATGAATACTTCGAGATTTCGAAATTTATCTCGGATGATTTTTTCCCCTTCAGGCGGAGTATAAAGTATTTTTCCTGTTGATGTGGCAATTTTAGTGCCGGGTGTATTACGAATACCGGCTGAATTTGCTTTAATAACATTATATACATTTATGAATAAGTTTGTTGTCAGCAGTTTTCTTTTTTGAAGGCGGTTAAACCCATCCCATAATGCCTCACGATAACGCAACACTTCTTTAGTATATGCATCGTAATTTTTGCTTGTAGCAGTAAAAGCTTCGTAGAGTTGATCGTTGGTTGTTACAATGTTTTCTATTTGTGAACTGTCCTTGGCCTCCTGAAGAATAATAGAGTTAACCAGGATTGAAGGATTAGGTATAATGCTGCAAATGCCTTTGAGTCTTGCTAATGCTTTGTTTGCGTTAATCGCTTTTTTTAGAATTGCTTTTGTTTCGATATCGATTGAAGGCGGAAGTGGCGGTAAATCATTGTAAGGTATATTTGAGTTAAATCTCATTTTATGCTTTTTGGTTTTGTCGAATTATCAGAATAATATCGACATATCATTGTTTGTTTGTCGAAGCAACAATGAATTTTCGACAAATCCGATTTTTTATATAATCAATGGGTAAAAACAAACCAGAATCGTTCGGAATCCAGATTAAACATCATGGTATCGATGATAAGCCGCGCAGGTGCCTTCACTGGAGACCATGCACGGGCCGACGGGCTGAATGGGCGTACATTTTTTTTTATAAAGCGTGGGATTTTAGGGACGTCCATTGGTTCATTGGATTCCACCAGCGGGCTCAATATCCTATATTTTAATTAAAACAATAATCCAATGGACGTCCCTAAAATCCCTCGGATATGGGGCATCCTCAACTTTCGCTCAATTGAGGTTATAGATTTCTTGAAACGTGATTTGCTTGTCATTGTTAAAATCAGCATCCCCAATTAAAACCTTCAAAGAGAAGTTAGTTAGTTTCCATCCATGAGTTCAAAATGAACACAATGAGTGTCCAATTAAGAAATGAGCAATTTTTGTTCTGATCAAGGCCGCACAAGGGTTTGCGGTGAGGCGTACGTCTGTACGCCGCAGCCGGAAACCCGCGGAGAACGCCGAGCAGGACAAAAAGGGCCATTTATGGATGGAAACTAGTTAGCATGCTATGCTGTTTTTCAGGGTATCAACTATTTTCTCAAGACCTGACACATTTAAAGAAAATATCTATTATCCCTCCGCCTCTTTTTCAAGCTCATCCAGTCTGTCAGGCTCCGAAACAGCAATGTCCACAAGGGACTTGGGGATGGAACTCTGATCGCACATAACTCTGATTTCTTTCTCCTGATCGCTAAATTCCATGATTTCGCGAATGGACTCGATGTATTCGAGCATCTCATCCGGCGGGATGTCTTCCAATTTAGGTCCTGAAGCCTCTTCCTTTTTCCGTGCAGCCGCCTCTTCTTCTAACCTTTGTTTTTCCTTTAATTCCGCTTCCATTGCCTGTTTGACATCATTGATTGCGTCCTGGTCAACTTTTGCCATCTCGATTATCGATTTTTCGGAGACGTTGTTCGTAAGAAGGTGCTTCACCTTTTCTTCGTTGGACTTGTCCTCTACTGCCTCAAGCAGCTTGGCTATTCTTTTCATCTCTGCACGTTCTTTTTCCATCTCGGTGTTCACCTGTTTCAACTTCTCCCCGGTAATGTCCAACGCGTTAGTAATCACTTCAGGAGCTATTTTTCCCTCAATGAGAAATCGGATACCTTCATCGTCGGGCATGCCTTTTGCCTTGGTAATGAGCAGATCAAGTTGTGTCTTCTCGACAATCCGTATCACATCTGGTCTACGCTCGGCTAATTTGAGTTCTGGCCATGTTTTTCCGAGGTCGTTTAGGAGCTTATTCACTGCAGAGTAAAGGTCAGCCACGTCCTCCAGTGTAAGTGCGGCGATCGCAGTGTTGAAATCCTCCATAAGGGGCCTTCCTACCTTGCGTGCGTCATCCAATGCGTATCTCAATTGACGAATATTGCCCCCATGACGCGAAACATTATAACCTGCGTTGTCAAGTTCACCGGCAATCCGTTGAATCGATGCTTCAAAGTTTTCCTCTGATAGGTCCTGCGAATCGAGCTTAAGTATATTTTTCTCGATTGACAACCAGAGAGGCTTTTTTTCTGTTGCGTCGTTTGTCGTCATTTTCAATCTCCTTTTTAATGTTTTATATCGAAAATAAATGCACCGGTCGAATCCCTCCGAAACAGTGTCTTTGACTCCCTCTATGATAAAAACAAGTTGATAAGAACCTGCTTTCCCAACCATAGACTATAGAGAAGCATCAAAGTGGGTCAAGAAAAAAACCAATTTTTGGGACGTTGATGCTGAACGTGCCGTAAACCCCCAATCAATAATCCTGGATATATTTCAGAACATTTCGAAATTATACTTTTTTTCGCCTAAATTTAAGGGCACAATCTGTAATCTTAAACCGAAATTTCCATATAGCGGTGGCTTGGATTCTTAAGGAGAAATATAGTTTGGGAACGTCCTTAAATCATCGGACATGCTCTGAAGCGGAAGCAGGTGGTCATCAAGACAGGATAATCTATGGGGCGTTCCCGATATTCTCCCTGCTTTAAAAAGCTCTGATGGTCTATAATTGAATATGGAGGAAAAATCAATGAAAATAATTAGGTGATTCAATATGTTATCAAAAAGATGTTTTAGTTATAATAAAATTGTGTGGATATTACACAGGATAATTGGAAGCTATCTCAAAAATGTCTTTTGTCCCAATCTCTATGTTGAGTCTTCGTTTCAACTCCTCGGAATACTTGAAGTATGCGTGTCGAAGATCCCGTCATCGGGCGGGACGGATTGAACCTCAGCCCCCGCCTTTTTATCCCGCTGGGTTTTAGCGGGGGATCTTGAACCAAAATCCTATTTTTGAGATGGCTTCAATTGTCTTTTCGAACGTTGATTCTAAACGTGCCTAACCCCTCATGACTTTTTGCAGTAAGTTTTTTGTAGCTTGGCAGTTTCCAATTCAGAAATGAGAAATTTTTTCGATGAGCAAGGCCGCACAAGGGTTTTCGTTGAGGCGTACATTGGGGTACGCCGCAGACGGAAGCCCGCGGAGAACGTCGTCCATCGATAAAAGGTCCTTTTCCGGATGGAAACTATTTATGTGTCATGGTAGCGATAGTAAGCCGCACAGGCGCCTTCGCTGGAGACCATGCACGGGCCGATGGGCTGAATGGGCGTACATGTTTTTTTATAAAGCGGGCACTGGGGAGGGATTTTTACGCCCAAGAGGATCTCACCGCAGGCACACCCTTTTGGATCTTCACTCTCGGCAAGTTTAATTTCAAATACTTTTTGTGCATCAAATGCGGCGTATTCCTTTCTTATCTTGAGACCGCTTAAAGGCATACTCCCGAGGCCGCGCCAGGCGGCGTCTGCTGTTTCAAATACAGCATTCATGGTGGATCGGGCCTTGGGATTTCCCTCAAAAGTGACGGCCCGTTTGTAACTGTTTTCAAGCTTCGGGGCATGATCTTCAATCTGTTTTGTCAGCATGAGTATGGCCTGCAATATATCTATGGGCTCGAATCCTGCGATGACGCAAGGAACGTTATATTGTTCGTAAAAGGGGAGGTAGGCCTTAACACCGATAATCACGGAAACGTGTCCGGGAAGGATAAAGCCGTCAATATTTGTCTCTTTGGTTTCTGCAAGAGTAAAAAGGGCCGGCGGGAGAAGTTTGTGAGCACTTATGACAAAATAGTTGTTAAGGCTCAATCCATGGGCTGCCAGTATCGATGCAGCGATGGTGGGAGCCGTGGTTTCAAAACCGACACCTAAAAAAATAACCTTTTTATCCGGATTCTTTTTGGCAATTTCAATGGCGTCGAATGTCGAATACACAACGCGGACATCCCTGCCTTTTGCCTGTTCATTTTGAAGGGATGAATCCGCGCCGGGAACCCTTATCAGATCACCGAATGTGGCGACAATGACGTCATCGAGTCTGGCCAGTTCAATAAAGGCATCGATCTCATTTTGGGCGGTAACACAAACCGGGCATCCGGGTCCGGAAAGCAGTGAAATGGTATCCGGCAACAGGGAGCGGATGCCGTTTCTGAAAATCGACGTGGTGTGTGTGCCGCAAACCTCCATCAGGCGAATGTGTTTTTGGCTTGTTTTTTTTATCTGTTCGATGATTTTCCGGGAAAGCTCCGGATCTCGGTATTCGTGCAGGTGTTTGATAGGCATTTTATTTAGTCTTGAAAAATCTGGTCATCTTGGCCATTCATAGATATTGGGCTATAGCTTTAGAATTTTGTGTCTAAAAATACAAATTCCAAGTACCAAATCACAAATAAATCTCAAATTTCAATATTCAATTACCAAACCTTCCAGCACGAGATGTTGTTTGGATTTTCGAGTTTTGGTCATTGGCATTTGTTTGATATTTGGGACTTGTTATTTGGAACTTCTATAAGTCAAAGAACTTTCAACAAAAAAAATTCCCTCTGAGATAACCAAAACCATGTCCTCCGGACCCGGTTTTTACTTCTGTTTATCATTGTCGAAAATCAATGAGGCGGCTTCTCTGAGTAGTTTCAAGGATTCTAAAGCATCTTCTTCGTTAATTTTGTTGATGGCAAAACCGGCATGCACAATGACGTAGTCCCCGATTTCGGGATTTTCGACCAGCAGCAGGCTGGCTTCTCTTCTAACGCCGTCAACGTCGATGGTGGCCACATTATCTTCAATTTTTACAATTTTTGATGGAATTGCCAGGCACATTTTTAAAAAACCTCAGTTCAAGTCAAATTAAAATAGCGGAAGTTTCAGGGACCCTCGACTCCTTCGGTGGTTTTTAAAGAATTTCACTCGAATTCTTGAATCCTTGACCCCTTGTACCCTCTGAGACCACACTTAGTCAATTGGAGATGACTCACTTATTTCCTAATTAACAACAACTAATCGTAAGATGATTCAAAATTACTGATTTTTCGGCTGAACATCAACGCCGATTTTTTTCAGTTCCGCAACCACTATATCAACCTGCCGGCTTAAATTTTGGGCAACTTCTGTTGATAAATCGAGTCCTGTGGAAAGCTGTTTGGGCTCGATACCGAACAAGGTAATATATTGAGGCATGATATCGGTAATAACGGCGATTCCCATGACATCGGCCAGGCCGATTTGATGCGGGGACGTTTTGGTACTGAAATACGCGGGAGGATCTTCAATTCTTACGATGGTACCTGGCTTGCGGCCGGTTTTAACCGCATCGATGATCAAAATATGGCTTCGTTCTTCAAAATACGGAAGAAGTTCAACCCCCATGGTCCCGCCGTCGATGATTTCCACGGCACCTGAACAATCATATCGGTCCCGCAGTTCTTCAACGGCTTTAACCCCCGCACCCTCATCGGAAAGCAGGATATTGTCTATACCCAGTACCAAATTTAGTTGCGTTTAAAATTTTGATTGTTCGTGCTAATCATCATCGTCGATACCGCCGGAATCATCGTCGGAAATTTTCAATGAATACGGTATATTCTTGATATCGCTTTTTTCATCAAAATCTTCTTCGGGGACGTCTTCATCCAGCAAATCGTCGATTCCTATCGCCTCCTCTTCAATATCATCTAAGGCCAGCGGCTTTTTCTCTTTTTTTATCAAAAGATCGATGTCGTTAAAAAGCAGTTCAACAGGCTGATCATCGCCGGATTCGTACATCTTTGTCACAGCCTCAGCGATCTTTTCAGCATATATGCCAAGTGGAAACAGGTTTTGAGTCCTTAACGTCTTAATCAGCGTGTCTTTGTCTTTTGCGATGGCCAATTTTACGGTTTCGTCTTCAAATGTTTCCTCACACAAAAGAGAAAATGTTTCTTTATCCAGTTCAGCGAATTCCCTAATGATAATAGCGGTTTTTTCATCGTTTTTCAAAATAGTGTATTTTTGTTTCATGATGTATCTCCTTTAAATACAATCGATTCTACCATTAATTTTTCGAAAATCATAAAAATCGAGTGATGTCAACTAACAATAGAAAAATATTGACCTTAAAAGTTCAAAATGTTAGATTCACTTCCTAAATCATCGGAGGGATGGCTGAGTGGTTGAAAGCGGCGGTCTTGAAAACCGTTGAGTGTAACAGCTCCGTGGGTTCGAATCCTACTCCCTCCGCCATTTTTTCAACAAACGAATCGATTGCCTAACAATTTGCTACCTATGTTGAGCGATTTTCAGATTTGCCGGATATGCAAGGCGTCGGCGGCGAAGATGTACTCTCGTACTTCGAGCCGCTGGCAACACAGCAGATTCGGTGAATTTGGAAAGCCCTTTAGGGTTTCAAATTTTGCTTATAAATAAGGAAAAAAACCCTTTTTAACTCAATTGGTGTTAAACATAACAGGTTGCTGGAACAAAAAACAAAATAAGATTTGATAGCTTGATATTAATATGTATTATATCAAGCAAAATTTGAAACGCTCAACTTAGGTATCGGTAAACGGAGAGATGGCCGAGTCGGCTGAAGGCGCTCGCCTGCTAAGCGAGTGAGGGGCGAAAGTTCCTCCGAGGGTTCGAATCCCTCTCTCTCCGCCATTTTAAAAACATCGCCCCCGTTAAAGTGCCGGGGGCTTTTTACTTTTTGGCTTTTTAGAATTATATGACATTTAAAGAAATCGATCAGACTCGAAAACGGCTCATTGAATGGTATCGTCGCCATCACCGCCGGCTGCCCTGGCGCGAAACCGATGATCCTTACCGGATATGGGTTTCCGAGGTGATGCTTCAGCAAACTCAGGTGCAAACCGTTATCCCGTATTATCAAAAATTTCTACAGCACTTTCCGGATGTCAAAAAGCTCGCGAATTCGAATTTACAGAGAATTCTTAAAGCCTGGGAAGGGTTGGGGTATTATGCCCGCGCCCGCAACATGCATGGTTCGGCAAAGGTTATCCTCGAACAGCATGCCGGAAAATTCCCGGATTCCTGGGATGTGCTTCGGGAGTTACCCGGCATAGGAGATTATATCGCTTCTGCGGTTTTAAGCATTGCATTCAATCAGCCTTATGCGGTGGTGGACGGTAACGTTAAACGGGTTCTTTCCCGGCTCTATGAAATTTCGGAACCGGTTAACAAATCGTCTTCGTATAAGATCTTTAAGGAGGTTGCCGATGGTTTGTTGGATCGTCGTCATCCGGGGTTGTTCAATCAGGCCTTAATGGAGTTGGGTGCCCTGGTCTGCAAGCCCAAAAAACCCGATTGCAATGGTTGTCCGGTCCATTCCCGGTGCCGCGCCAACCAAGCAGGACATGTCGATCAATTCCCCAAACGTATCCGGAAGCCTAAAACACCCCTGCACAATATCACCGTCGGAGTGGTTTACAAAAACAACCATATGTTGATCACGCGCCGTAAACCCGAAGGGTTGTTGGGAGGACTATGGGAATTTCCCGGCGGCAAAATTGGAAAAAATGAAAGTCCGGAAAAGGCCTGTATCAGAGAGATCAAAGAAGAAGTAAATCTGAACGTAACGGTTGACGGGCATATTGCACAGGTCAAACATGCCTATACGCATTTTAAAATTATTATGGAAGTCTTCTCCTGCCGGTATGTGTCCGGTGACGTAAAACTCAATGGTCCGGTGGATTTTCGATGGATTACTCTTGGAGAGATCGATCAGTATCCGTTCCCCAAAGCCAACCATAAATTCATTCATTTGCTTGATTGAATTAGGCGGTTAAAAGTTGTTTTTGTGTTTTTTGTGGCAAAACTTTTTCCATTTCGCCACCAAGGCACCAAGACACGAAGAAAGAATAATAAATATATCCTTTGTGTCTTAGTGCTTTTGTGGCAAATATTTTTGGTTCTCCGATAAATCGGGATTTTCGCTTCGCTACAACCGGCTTGTCCGGGTTAAGAGCCTATAATTTCTGTTCCCGATTCCCCTTTAACGGCGTTCTCAATATCCTTAATGGAAGCAATGATGGCTCTGTTGCCGGTTTTTCGAACAAACTGGACGGCGGCTTCAATTTTAGGTCCCATGGAGCCGGGAGGAAAATGCCCTTGGGTAAAAAATCGGGTGGCCTGCCGGGTGGTCAAAGAGCTGAGGAATTCCTGATTCTTTTTTCCATAATTCAGGGCGACGCCTTGAACATCCGTGGCGATCAGAAAAATATCCACGCCCACTTCCTCGGCCAGTTTTGCACTGGCCAGGTCCTTGTCAATGACCGCATCCACTCCGCTAAAACTTCGCCCTTCTCGAATAACCGGTATCCCCCCTCCACCACAGCAAATAACGATGAACTTCATATCGATGAGTTTTTTGATTTCCCGTTTTTCCACAATGGTGATTGGCAATGGAGAAGCCACAACCCGCCGGTATCCCTTGGCGGTTTTTTGTGTGGGATAGGGAAGGGTTTGTGCTTTAGCCTTTGTAAAAAAGGGCCCGACAGGTTTTGATGGGTTTAAAAATGCCGGATCATTTTTATCCACCACCACATAGCTTAAAAGGCTCACGAAATAATGTTCACTGTCATCTCCAAGATGCATCAATTCCGTGTCCAGGGTCGATTCGATCATATAACCGATCTGCCCCTGGGTCTGGGCAACCAGGATCTCCAGGGGGAGTTTCGGAACCGCATCGCAGGATTCTTGTTTCAGCATGAGGTTGCCTACCTGGGGGCCGTTGCCATGGGTGATGATGATCCTGTATGTTCTGGAAAGCTTGGCAATCTGTTGGATAGGTGTTTTTAAATTTTCGAACTGTTCGTCCACGGTTCCTTTTTGGCCTTTTCGAATCAGTGCGTTGCCGCCCAATGCTACCAGAAGGATCTGTTTGTTATTTTTCATCGTTATGACTTTTATTGATTTTTTGAAGACATTTCAGCAGCACATCCTCCAGCAAAGGATTGCAATGATCTTTATATTCATATCCGACTCTGACGATGGGCTTGTTGATGGACAGAAGCTTCGGCAGATCCACAGGCGTTGCGCAAAGAACCAGATCACAGTCGACATGGTTGATCGTTAATTGAAGATCATGGATCTGGGCTTTGCTGTATCCCATGGCCGGAAGCACCGAGCCGACATTCGGATATTGGTCGTAAGTGTCTTTGATGGTTCCTGTGGCATGCTGTTTAGGATCGACAATCTCGGCGGCGCCATACATTTGAGCGGCAATAACGCCGGCACCGTAAGACATTCCGCCGTGGGTCAGGGTGGGACCGTCTTCGACAACCAGAACACGTTGTCCTTTTATTTTTTCAGGATCGTCTACCAAAATTGCCGATTCCGCCAGAACAATTTTTGCGTCAGGTGAATAGGTTGTAATATTTTTACGGACGGCTTCTATCTGTTGAGGAGCGGCGCTGTCCACCTTGTTGATGACGGCAATGTCCGCCATAAGCATATTGGTTTCACCAGGGTAGTAAAGCAGTTCGTGACCGGCCCTGTGGGGGTCGAAAATCACAATATGAACGTCAGGATAATAAAAGGGCGTATCATTGTTTCCTCCGTCCCAAACAATGACATCTGCTTCTTCTTCCGCTGCCTTTAAGATCTGCCCATAATCGATGCCTGAATAGACGACGATACCCTGAGATACCAGGGGCTCATATTCTTCTCTTTCTTCTATGGTGCACTGATGTTTTTTTATATCTTCATAAGAAGCAAAGCGTTGGATGACCTGTTGTGTAAGATCCCCATAAGGCATGGGATGTCGGACCGCCACGACCTTCTTTCCTTTTCTTTTTATTATTTTACAGATATGACGCGTGGTTTGAGATTTTCCGCATCCCGTGCGGACAGCGCAAACCGCCACCACGGTTTTTTTGGACTTTAACATGGTATAGGTTGCACCAATAAGGATAAAGTCTGCCCCGCCGGCCATGACCATAGACGCCTTGTGCATCACTTCCGTGTGAGGTATATCACTGTAAGAAAATGCAACCAGATCCACCTTGTGTTCGCGGATCAGATCGGTGAGCTGGTTTTCGGCATAGATGGGGAGGCCTTTAGGATAAAGCTTGCCCGAAAGTTCCGGCGGATAGATCCGTCCATCAATGTTCGGAATCTGGGCCGCCGTAAACCCGACAACCCTGTAGCGACGATTATCCTTGAAATAGACATTAAAGTTGTGAAAATCACGTCCGGCAGCGCCCATAATAATGACGTTTTCAATCATTTGCTTCTCCAAAATCAGATGATTATCGCCCTTTTAAAACCGGCGCGATCCTGTCCATCGCCCAGTCGATTTCTTCTTTGGTGATCACCAACGGCGGAGCAAATCGGATAACGTTTTCATGGGTTTCCTTGCAAAGCAATCCTTTTGTCTTGAGGTCTTCACAAAAACGCCGGGCGCCACCGGCTTCCGGTAGGAGTTCGACGCCGATCAAAAGCCCTTTTCCTCTGATTTCCTTGATGAAGGGGCTTTGTATTGTTTTCAGTTGAGACAAAAAGTATTCTCCCATTTTTCTGGAATTGTCGATCATATTCTCTTCGATAATGACCCTTATGGCTGTTCGTGCCACGGCGCATGCCAGAGGATTGCCGCCGAACGTGCTCCCATGGTCGCCGGGCATAAAGACGCCCAGCACCTCTTTGTTCGATAACACCGCGGAAATGGGGTAGAACCCACCGGAAAGCGCCTTGCCGATCACCGTGACATCGGCTTCGATATCTTCGTGCTCTTCTGCCAGAAGTTTGCCCGTCCGGCCCATTCCTGTTTGGATTTCGTCCAGAATCAAGATGACGTCGTGCTTTTCACAGCTGGCTTTAACGTCTTTAAGATATCCGGACGGCGGGATGATTACCCCGGCCTCTCCCTGGATCGGCTCCAAAAGAATCCCCACCGTATGCGGTGTGATGGCCTGTTCTATGGCTGCGGCGTCGCCGAACGGGACGATTTTAAATCCCGGAGGAAAGGGGCCGAATCCGTCCCTATATTGGTCTTCGGTGCTGAATCCGATAATGGCGATGGTCCGGCCATGAAAATTGTTTTCACAGACGATGATTTCGGCCTTGTCATGGGGAACACCTTTGACTTTATATCCCCATTTTCGAACCGCCTTGATAACGGTTTCAACGGCTTCGGCACCGCTGTTCATGGGCAACACCTTATGAGATCGGGTCAATTCGCAAAGCTCCTTGTAAAAAGGCCCCAGTTGATCGTTGCGAAACGCCCGTGAGGTCAGTGTCAGTTTTTGGGCCTGTTCGATCATGGTCTGCACGATCTTCGGGTGGCAATGTCCCTGATTGACCGCGGAATATGCAGACAGGCAGTCCATGTACTTGTTGCCCTCTACGTCCCAGACCCACAACCGCTCTCCGCGGGCTAAAACCACATCCAGCGGTTTATAATTGTGGGCACCGAACTCTTCTTCCAATTGTATATAATGTTGCTGATTCATTGTTGTCCTCCAGGTGGGTCTGATAACAGACATCATTTAGTCGTTCATATGTGAACGACGGGTCATTTTCAATCAAAAACTCACAATCCGGATTCGTTCGGGT
>Ga0224513_10000304_pt1 | contig 18204 bp, 24 predicted proteins | sample SF_May12_sed_USG_5_FD_169109 | JGI IMG/M metagenome (GOLD analysis project Ga0224513, IMG submission 169109) | Sediment microbial communities from San Francisco Bay, California, United States - SF_May12_sed_USGS_21 | ecosystem: Environmental > Aquatic > Marine > Sediment | place: USA... | reverse complement strand
CACAACCTAACTAATAGCAATCCAAATTAAGCGCACATTTCCAAAACTTTTTGGACTCGTTGCATAGCTTGGATAGTGCGATTGCTTGCGGAGCAATAGGTCGCCGGTTCGAATCCGGTCGGGTCCGCTACCCATCATGGTACTAAAATAGTTCCGCTTTCATGCCATCATGCGTGGAAATTTCAATGGAGAGCATCAATGAGATAGAAGATCCCTACAATGCCTTTGTTGATTCTGTCAAAAACTCTGATACTTTTAGTAGATACCGAAATAACTTACATAGATTCCTGATATTAATTCCAATAATGTCTAAAATTATTTGTACTGATTTGGAGTATGACCAATAGTGTCAACATCTGATTTGATCATTTATCTGATCCTGTCTCTTTTGATTGGATACGGAATTGGATTTTTTACAGTAAAAATTAACCACCTGCTTGTGATATTTCTTGGAAAATTGTGGAGCAGTGGTAATGCTCAAAAACGATACATTTTGGTAGGTGGGATTGCCACTATTGTATTTGGGATGGCAGTATTTCTTAAAACAAATGATTTTACATTAACAATACTCTCTACATCTGTATTTGCAATATTATTCCTAGTTGGAGTAAAACATGCTATGCATCGATTTAATCAATACCTTGAGATTCTCAATGCATTAATACAATCTTTATTTCCTAAAAAAGATCCAAATGATGATCAACATGATGCACTACTTGCAGATACATCAAAAATCTCTCAACAAATGCTGGAATCAATGCGAAAATCATCTCTGGAGTCACTTAAGATATTGTTTTTCTTTTTTGATTCCGTTTTTGCAGTATTTTTGATCAGTCTGACAAAAGGAAAATTCAGATTTAATAGATTTGTTCATCTATCAGACAAGGATCAAGTTGATTATATGCACATCTGGGCTGATTCTGAAATTCTTAATCTGGCACCCGTTGCATTAAAGGCACTTATTGGTTATAGCTATTATACCAGTCATCTTTCATGGGACAAAATTGGCTACCGTGGAGAAGTCTTAAGGAGAAGTTATATCAATTGACTGCACTTAGCATCAAGACATCATTTGATGCAAATGAAACCAAAAATGTAGATGTATGTATAATTGGAACTGGTGCGGGAGGTGCAGTTGTTGGATATCATCTGGCACAATCTGGACTCAAAGTCTTGATGTTGGAAAAAGGTGATTATTATTCTCATGATCAAATTAAGTCTGAAACAAGAGAAGAGAATTTACAAAAATTATGGAAGAATAGAGGAGCACAAGTAACTAGACTTCCTCTTTTAGCTATTACCCAAGGCGAATGTGTTGGTGGCTCAACAATTATCAACTATGGAATGTGTTTTCGAGTTCCCAATGAGACTCTACAGATTTGGAAATCAGAAACTGGTGTCGAATTTTCAAAAGATGAATTACATAATGAATATGCAGAAGTAGAAAAACAAATCCAAGTAAGAAAAATAACCGATGCAGGCCTATCTCACGAAAAACTGGAGCTTGGATGTAAAAAGTTGGGCTATTCTGGAAATTGGATGTATAAAAACTACATAGCAGATGAAGGGGGAATCAAGCAAAACGTTTTATTTTCTTATTTGGAAAAGGCAAATCCACAAAATCTGGAAATATATGCAAATTGTAAAGCAACAAAAATTTTAAAAAATGGAAACAAAATATCTGGAATCCAGGCAGTTCATACCAACAATGATAAAACTGTAACAATAGATGTGAAGTCAACCATTGTAGTATTATCTGCTGGCACAATTGCGTCTTCTGAACTGTTGCTTCAAAACAAGATTGCAAATAGCAGCGGACATGTTGGAAAACACCTCAGCTTTCATCCTGCCTCGTCAGTAATTGCACAATTTGATCATGTCATTAACGGACAAAACGACTTATCCATGGCATTTCATTGTGATGAATTTGGTATTGTAAAAACCAAAAAACCAGGATTTATGATTGAGTCTGTTTTTATTTCCCCTGCAACTTTTTCAACTGCAACTCCAGGAATAGGAGAAGAAAATGCTGAATTTATTGGGAAATATGATTATTCAGCAGTAGCAGGAGTTTTAATCCAGGATGAAGCAAATGGAAATATTTCTTTGAATTGGAGCAACGATGCGGTTGTTGATTATATTCTTAGTAATGCTGATGGAGAAAAACTTCTCAAAGGATTAAAAACCGTTGCAGAAATATTCTTTGCAGCTGGTGCAACAAAAGTCATTACAGGACACATTCAGAAAACTGTTCTTGAAAGTACCGATGATCTTTCTTTGATTGATGAACGTGGTTCTGGTTTAGGATCATTTAGATTGGTTTCTGCACATCCGCAAGGTGGCAACAGAATGGGTGCTGATAAAAAAACTTCCATCGTTAATTCGTATTGTCGTTCTCATGACGTTGAAAATTTGTATATTTGTGATGCCAGTGTATTTCCTACTTCGTTGGGAGTCAATCCTCAACTAACTGTTATGACTATTGCATCACTAGCTGCCAAAAAAATATTAGAACAAAAAACCGATATTTTTGGATGATGATAATATCCTAACGTTACAATCTTTACAGTATCTTGATTAAAAAGACAATTATGTTTACAAAAACAAAGTCTTTTCTAAGAACTTGAAAGACATCAAATTGTGCTATAAAATAGGCATGCAAATAATATCACAATCAAAATCATGAGAATCAAGCGCTAGAACTGATTAAGAGAGAATTTTCTAAAGAAAATGTAAGAATTATCAGAAAATATGGCACGAAGATGACACAAAGAACTAATTCATAATCTCCATTAGGATTATGCATTTTGATTCTAATTTTTCTTAAATTACATTTTAACAGTTTAATATGATTTTGAGAATGATTCTAGGTGAATAATGAGAATGATAATGACACTCTAATTGGGAAATGGGAAATAATAGAATCACAATTCAAACATCTACCTGTTCATTTGGCTCTACTTCACACAGGTGAAGTCTTAGGTTTTGGTGGTTCTGCCAATGAAAAAGAGATGGAGGGAAAGTGGTATCTACCAGAAATATTCACACCAAATTACTCTGATCATAACCAGGGTATAGTACAAGAAATATCTGATGTAGGAATTGAGGGAGATTTATTTTGTGTAGGACATGCCTACCTTCCTGATGGCAAACTCTTTCTTGCTGGTGGCACCTACAAGTATGATGGATTTTTTAATCTAGAAATGACATTTCCCCCCTTTTCAGGATTGGAGCAATCCTACATTTTTGATCCTACTGATCATAGTTGGACCAGACTACCAAACATGAAACATGGACGATGGTATCCAACGTGTGTAATGTTACAAGATGGAAGTATTGCAACATTTGCAGGACTGACAAAGTGGCCACCATGGTTAATTCTAAACCATCATGAAATTTGCACAAAAGATGGAGACCAATATGTCTGGAAACATATGGATGGTGCCAACAAATTTCTTCCACTATATCCAAGAATTCATCTCATGCCAAATGGAAAACTGTTATATTCTGGGTCATACAACACGCATATGACCTTTCCTTTCTCATTATATGGTTTTAACATCGGTATTCTAAAACCCGGACAAAAAGGTTGGAAAAAAATTCCAAATCCCAAAAATATGCATAGACAAGAAGGGTCTAGTGTACTGCTTCCAATTAATCCTCCTTATGGTAAATGGAATGTAATGCTTATGGGCGGTGGTGATATGGTTGGTAATCATATCACAAACAAAACAGAAGTTATAAAGTTTGATTCACAGTCTGAAAAAACTCCACAGTTTGAAGAATACCGAGACATGATTCATAATCGATATTATATCTATGCAGTAATTTTGCCTGATCAAAATATTCTAGTTGTTGGTGGGAAAGGAGGCCACATGGGTCATCATCATGGCAATGAAGGATGTCTTGATGAATCTACAGGTAATCCAAAACATACCCCAGATGCAGTGATGGATGCAGAGATGTTCATTACAAAAGAAGAAAAATGGATTAAAGTTGCAAGAATGTCAGTTGATAGATTATATCACTCTAACGCAATTTTGTTACAAGATGGAAGTGTGATGACTGCTGGAAGTAATCCTTCTAGGAAATGTTTTGAAAAAAGAATTGAAATTTACAAACCACCATACTTCTTTAAAGGAAAACGACCTGAAATTGTAAATCCGCCATCAGAGATAAAATATGGAAAGCCATTTGAAATTGAAACTTTGAATACAAATTCTATAGAATCCGTTGCAATAATACGTCCATCAAATACCACTCACTGTCTTAATCCTGAACAACGATACATTGGATTAGAATTTGAAAAAAATGATCATTTATTATCAGTAAATATGCCTGAAAACAAAAGTTTGGCTCCTCCTGGGTATTACATGCTCTTTATCCTAAATTATGAAGGAATCCCCAATATTGCTCCTTTTGTATTGTTGTCCTGATAATCTGACTACCTTCTAAAAAATTATAGCCCTTGTTTTGATTTCTTAGGCACAAAAACTCTATCTGAATTTTGGATTCGAACTTTGTTGTCGTGAATCCGGTCGATGTGGAGGAACTGTTTTCAGACCAAAATGACTACTGGGACTCCTAAGGTCCAATACCTTTGACAATTTTTTTGTAATTGTGCCTGATGTCCGGTATGATGACAGTATAAAGAACTCTTTCATTAGTAGATTTTTTAATAGAATATTAGAAAAAAAGAGTTAGATGAAGAAATGATAAATATAATCACCCTTTATTTTACAAAAGAATTTTCATCAGAATATGAACCAGCCCAATTATTACTTGGAGCTGGTATTGGAATTGTTATAGTTGTGATTTTAATTAAAAAAATAATTAACAGGAGAAATAAGAAATGACAAATGAATTATTTTGTAAGTTGTCTAGTGAATCAGTTATTGAAAAGGAGGTGGTTACTAGATGACATCTAACAACACATGTTATGTTGTAGTTAATGGATATCATGGAGATGACGGCTACATTGATGGAACAATCAGAATATTTTCAACCCGGCAAAAGGCTGAAGAATTTATTAAAAAACTCCAAGAGGAAATGAAAAAGGCCAAGAGACCGGGCGAGCAATTCTCTGATTATTACAATCAGACCATAATGGAGATTGAGATGGAATGACAGAAACATCCGAGTGTAAACATAATCATCAAGAAAGAGGAGACAAAGGAGAATGGAAATGTCGGAATTGCAAAATCTTACTTCCTGAACCTAGATCACAAGAAGGATGGGACGACAATCCCTAAGAAATGAAATAACATGTGGAATTCTCTAAAAAGATAATTAAAAATCGATCCAGATGAAGACCCGTGCACAAATTGTGGGTATTCTACCGTTTCACATGTTGTAAAAATGGAACCGACAAATGGTAAGGAAGAATTTTCATTTAACATGAAACGATTGGAATGCAGAAGTTGTGAATGTAATCAGTTCAAATGACAATCTCCAAGAAAACCAACCCCAAACCCGTCAAACCAATGTTGTCAACAATTCACTCTATGTTGAACAATACATCAATCCTGACACAATCTCCAGCATCATCGCAATTGTCATTGCGCTTCTATCTGGGACTATTGGGTCTTACAGCAGCATTTTTTATTTCCATGTTGAATAGACGATCCTTAAGGAAGCGTATAGAAAAATTGGAGGTGACTTTTGATCGACAATGATGGGGGCTCTGAATTGATGTCGATGATCAACAGCATCATCTTGGGTGAAATGATAGATTTCAATGTGGAAGCAAAGTAAGATGATTGATAATCAGTGGGATGAACTAAACCAAATCACATGCAATACTGCTCAATGCTAATTTCAAGGTTGGAACTTATGACTGAAAATCTACCGTTTTGATAAAAACACACTAGTAAAAGTAAAATGATCAGTAAAAAATTAGTTATAGTAAAATATTTTTTTGTAATATAATAATTCAAGAAAAATTCATGATGACTTTCAACTTTAGCAATCGTGTTCTATTTAAAAATAAGAATTAATCTTAGTTTATTCATGATTTCAAAGGATAAAACCCTGATACTTATTGCAATTTTAGTAGGTGTTGTATCTTTGGCAGTAATAATAGGATTTATCGGTCAGGGAAATGTAAGGCATGTCTCAATCTTTTGGCAAGAAAGAGTAGAGCAAACTGTTGCTTTTGAGGATATTGATGGCAAAGTTCAACTACAGGGAATTTCTGGAATCGGCGGAGAATCAAACCCACATCTTATCACCAGAACCAGTTTTGCATATGTCTTGACCGTGATTAACAATGGAGACCAACATCACAGATTATACATTGAAGGGTTGAATGCTCAGACAGATTTGTTGAAACCTGGTCAACAGGAGACTCTTATCATTTATCCATACAAGGAGGGAGTCTACAAATATTTTGACAAAAGAGAAAACCTTGAGCATCTGGGATTTCTTGAAGTGAAAACTGTAGTTCACAGCGATGAGTTTACGGGGATTTGGCGTGACTTGATATGATGTAATTTTACAATTTTTTCTATCCGTATATTCTGTAATTGATATGCTTTGATTCCTTTTGAGTTTTTTTGATCATCTTTTCGACTTTGACTGTCTCGCTATTGATCAGTTTAAGATTGAATGGAAAAATAGATGAAACATTTGAAAGATAGTTCCAGACAATATTATTTTTTATTATTAAAAAGTGAGCTTGATCTGTTACATCACAATAAAGTTTGAACTCAAATTAGTTCAAATCCGCGGGAATTCGTCCGCCATTTGTATAGTGGAAATGATGTAGATGTATGAAACTTAGATACTATTCAAATCAATTCAATTTTTTTCTTTCAAATAGACAATTTGATATTTATATAATGTCTGTTATTAATTGATATGGCAAAATCCAAAATAGCGGAGAAAAAACCATCCAAGAAAAAACCTGCAGTCAAAAAGACGGACGTTAAAAAGAAGACGGTGAAAAAGACTGTTGCAAAGAAGGCCGCAGCTAAGAAAAAATCAACAGTCAAAAAAACTGCCTTTGTAGAACCTAATTATGATGAACTTTTTAAAAAAATTGCAGATATTGAGAAAAAAATAATGCTACTTGAAAATTAATTCTTCATTTCCATTTGTAAACACTTCTCTATAATCAATAAATCCTCTTTTGATTCATGTTGATGATTCAAATCCTGACCCTGATGTATCCGTTTTTGACCGTCACAAGGTAGGATACATGTATAATTTTATACTGATCTCAATATGGAATAATAGGATGTGCATACTCTACCTTGTTGAGGGTAGACAGTTGATATCTGAAATTTGTTAATTATGTGTGAATGTCTACATGGAACTACAATGAATGTGATATTCCATTGGCAACGATGGATGTCGGCTCTACAATGAAATACCCTCATTGTGAGAAATTTGTGGTTTAGATTTCTGATTAGGATGAAGTTCCACATTTAATCTCTTGGACAGGAATCAAAATCAAGGCAAGTTAGTGTCTTGCTCCGATCATGTCTGGATTTTTTATACAAAGCATGAGAATCAAACTAATTTTGCAAGGCTCTATTATGGAACTAATTTATTCACTAAAGTGAATCCAATCTTACCTGATTCATACCTAACACTTTGAGGGAATCAATCTAAATCAAAAATTAGACGTTGATTGGTATTCTGTAAAATTCAAAAAATAACTTGGTTAAAATTACGGTGTAATTGAATCTCAAATAAGCATGACTGAACCAACCATTACGTACATCAACTTTGTTTACTGTGAATTAGAGGACACATGGAAACAAATCAGCAAAGGTAACTCTGATTTGGATATTTATGAAGCCATGGAAGATAACGCAAAAATAAACGTACGATTATTTTCGGAAAAAAAAATCCCTTACTATATGAAAAAAGGATCCAAAATAACGATAAAAGATCACATGTTAAAATTTAACAAATCTGATTTTAATAAATAATCTTTATTTTGATGCCATCCAATTGCCTTAGATTGTTTTTCTAATTTGGTTTTTTATCATGTTGTGATAATCGTGAAGATATTCTCATCCTCAAGGTTCTCAGAGGTGGATAAAAAAAGCAATCTCAAAAAATAGTAGTCTGGAATGAATCGAACCAAGAAGAAACATTATTGCAAAGATAAAAGTTAGATACAAAAATTAAACAGATATTGCAAGAAAACTGGGCAAACCTAAATGGTCTAAAGATAAGATACCTTGAATCAGGAAAAGATAATCCCAGACATATTTTGTTTATTCATGGTCTTGGCTCTTCAGCTGATAGATGGGGGAATATTCCTAAATCTTTATCTGCAAACTTTCATACAATTTCACTTGATCTACCTGGTTTTGGTGAAAGTGACAAACCCCTATCAATGGATTATACCATTGAAAATTTTAGAGATATTGTAATAAATTTCATGAACTTGCTTGCAATCAATGACAAGACAAGTATTGTAGGTCATTCCTTAGGTGGATATATTGCATCAGAAGTAACCATGCAAAATAAAATTGATGTGGAAAGACTGATCCTGATAGATTCTTCAGGATTTCTAAAAAAGCCAACGCCCTTGTTGAAAGAATATCTTTGTGTGGCGATGAATCCTACAAATGACAATGTGAGAAATATTTTCGAGCAGATGGTTTCTGATAGCACAAAAATTCCATTAAAACTTGTTGAAAGTTTTATCAAACGAATAAATTTATCAAATGCAAAATATGCATTCAAATTAACTCTTGAAAACAGTACCAACACTCAGATAAAACTTGATAGACTAAAACTGATAGACAGTGTTCCAACCTTAATCATTTGGGGAGTTGAAGATAAAGTGATTCCTCTTCAACATTCAGAACTCTTCAAAAAATCTATTCCTAATTCACATATTGAAATAATTCCGGATGCAGGACATGCACCATTTACTGAAAAACCTGAACAAATATGTGAATTAATTCATAATTTCTTAACGTGAATATCTGAAATTTTCTAATTTACTAATTATTAGGTTATTGAAAGACTTGAAAATATGGGGATTCTCAATATTCAAAGACCAGAAATCTAGCGCTCAAGAATCAGAGAAAAATTAGATAAAATAGAATCAGAATTCTTGGAAAGGCATGAAACTGACAGATCAAAATGGTCTGATGATGTTAGGGAGAAATACAAGTAGAATGATGATTAATCACAATAACACTCAAGAAGTATCCTGAATAAATTTTCATGTGACAGTTTTCATTCGTAGAACAGACGATCTTGGTAAAGTTAGAAATATTCGAACTATGATTTTTAACAAAGAATTGGGAATTTCTCTAAATAATATATTTGATGATGATGATCAAAAACTAGAACAATTTTTCATCATGAAGAATAATGGTATTATTGGAACATTTAGATTAAGAACAGAAAATAATTCCTATAAAATTGAAAGAATGGGAATTCTAACAGAATTCCGCTCTAAGGGCTTTGGAAAGATCGCTTTGGAAGAAATCATAATGTATTCAATGAAGATGAATAAATCAAAAATTATTTTGGATTCAATTTATACTATAAGAGATTTTTATGCAAAATCAGGATTTATGCAAATTGGGAATGTCTACTCTAAGGTAGGAATACCGCATGTGAAGATGTCTATCAATTTATGATGATGACAATTATTTTTATCCACTGAAAAGTACTTCAAATATTCATGAGATTCCAGCCCAGATGACAGTAGATGTTGATTTTATTACACAGGAATTCTTGGATGCAGAAAGGGAAAGATTGGAATATACGTATCTCATGTATTTTGAATGTGATTTTTACAATTCTGCAAGAATTTGGTACATGACAGAATATTTTCAGTATGGGGAAGATGTATAGATGACTTAATGTTCGATCCTATTCAGTTCTTTTCATAATCCTATCTGAGATTGTGAAAAAATTAATTGAATTCGTTAATTGTTATCTCTTTTTCGTTTTTTTAACACTATTCTATATAGATAGAATTTATTTTCTTGTTTTGCCTATAGATAAGGAAAATAAATGGAAAAAGAAATCTTAGAACGAAAGCATAATCCCGAATCATTTAATCGGGAAACAGTTCTGTTGGGTACCTGCGAAACCTTACAAAACTAACTCTTTCCTTTTGTATCCAAATTTTATAATTTTAAAAATGATGTGTGAAACCAAGAAAAGGACAACTTAATGCCATCCTAGTCCGTCAGATCCATTAACCTATCATCAAATCTTAATTGAATCTTTCAATTATTCTCATCTTGTTTTCTGTGATCTAATCAATTAAATTACAAAAAATTCTACAATTCATTAATTCCAATGGACACTGATGAAGCAATTAACACAAGGCGTGCAATAAAAAAATTTGATAATACACACAAAATGACTCCTCAGCAAGTTAATTTTTTAATGGATCTTGCAATTCGTTCTCCTACAAGCTATAACCAACAAAATTGGAGATTCATCACAGTCACTGATCAATCAGTTAAAGATCAAATTAGCAAAGCTGCACGTGGTCAACCTCAACCATCTGATGGCTCTTTGGTGATTATTTTATGTGGGAACATGAACGCATGGAAAGAAGATCCTTTCAGATATTGGAAAAACTCTACTTTGGAAAAACAAGAACATGTAAAAAATGCAATGCACACAAAATATGTTGATAGCCCTCAAAATCAACGTGATGAAGCAATCCGCTCTTGTGGCTTTGCAGGGCAGACAATAATGCTTGCTGCAAGGCATATGGGTCTTGATTCATGCCCTATGGTTGGTTTTGAATATGATGAATTGGCAAAAATAATAAATTTGCCCAATAATCATCTGATTGTTTTAATGATAGTTGTTGGAAAAGCAGCAGAACCTGCAAATCCACGTGGTGGTCAATTACCCTTGGATGAAGTGGTCTTTGAAAACAAATTCTAAAACTCTAATAACTTTGTAATATATGATATAATCATTGGATTATGAAAATTTTTGCTCGCAAATTCTAGACGTAGATCCCAACATTAGATTTGCTACAGTTTATGATGAGTGGGCAGTTTGTACAGGGGGTGGAATGAGAGACGGTGTGAAAAATTTCCTTTCAGAACATGCAGAAAATGAGCTAGTTAACATATCTATACTTGATTGGAAGGCACGTAAGGATATGTCCAAATGGCTTGGCAAAACCAAATACACCTTAGCTGAGTATGACAAGGTTAAGCGGTTTTCATTTTATCTAGGCGATGACCATTTACTTCTTGTGAGTGCCGAAAAAGATTGTGAAACTAATATGGTAGTTGATGAGGTAATCAAACTTTATTACAAAAACCAAAACTAAACGGTCGACTCTCTTATGGATAAATAATTTGAATCTTTTTATGAGCAAACATTGAATTGTAATCATGGAATTAAAGTCGGAAAAATCAATTAAGGAATACCTGAAAACTTTACCTGATGACACTATAATCAAATATTATCTTGATGTGGAGTATAGCCCATTTCCTATACTGCTCATTGAAGAATATACTAGACGGTTCAAACGTAAAACTAAAGATGAAATTATTAAAGATCTAAAACTCCAAACACGTCTTGCTCATAAGAAGACTCGTGAACTTGGAAAGATGGCAAAAAAACATAAACTAATTGATGATGTGACAAGACAAAAATCTGAAGAAATTATTAAACATGCAAAGAAAAAAGGATACACAATAAGTGAAAAAATAGCCTTAAAGGGCAGTATTTTGGGGTCTCGATTAAAAAAGAAAACTAAATCCAGTATAAAGTCTGGACTTGACGTTGGAAAAAAGCTAAAAACTTCTTCACATAAAGATTTGGATTTATTAAAAAAACTTGATGACTTGCAAAAAGCAGGAATAATCACCAACAAGGAATTTCAAGAAAAAAAGAAAAAGATCCTCTCTAAAATTTAGATTCTATTCTTTCAGTGGAAAGCAAATTGTAATAAAATATGACACCTGTAGATGGTTGTAAAATAGAGTAATTACACCTGATCTTTTATGATTAAGGTAAGACGTGAACCAATCTCCATATCCGTTGTACATGACCTATTGTTTATTTTTTATCTTCATCACATTTTTTACACATCTCTTTCTAAATTGCATCCTTGGTTTATTTTTCTTTGAAAATACATATTAATTCTAACGAAATGCTGTATCTACAAAATCCTTTAAATTTTGTTATATCTTGAAAGTTTCTGTAGATGATGATAAAATTTGTATCTATATTTTCAATTTTTCTGATTTTTTCAATGAGTGTAAGTTCATTTTATGTGGTATATGCTGATCAGGCTATTGGAAAATCTGGATGGGAAGTATTGTCTGATAAAGTATGTGGGGACAAATTGTGCACTGAGATTGATTCTGATTCTGCGACAATTATACCTTCGTCAATAGCATATTTCTCACCTCCACTAAAGCAAATTTCTCAGGGGATTGATCCTTCAAATGTTACGTGTACTGAAGGTAAAGCACTGGTATTGAAGCAATCCAACGGGTTGCCTGCATGTGTAAACCCTTCTAGTGTTGAAAAATTAATTACTAGGGGTTGGGCTGTTCACATTTTACCTGATTACAATAATCAAAACAATAACTCTGAAATTTTTACACAAGGAAACCATTCTACAATATCCGAAACTGTAACTTATTTTGATGATGTGTCTGGCTATTTGGCAAAACCTACAACTGATGGAAGTTATCCTGGTGTTGTTATGATTCATGAGTGGTGGGGATTAAATGACAACATCAAAGAGATGGCAGACAAACTTGCATCACATGGCTATGTTGTATTGGCAGTTGATCTTTATGGCGGACAAGTTGCAACCACCTCTGATCAAGCAAGACAACTGATCACTACATATGATTTAGAACAAGGAATACAGAACATGAATTCTGCTGTTTCCTTGCTAAATGATGATTATTCTGTAAACAAGATTGGTTCCATTGGTTGGTGTTTTGGAGGGGGACAATCACTTAATCTTGCACTTTACAATGATGATATGGATGCAACTGTAATTTACTATGGATCTTTAGTAACTGACACCGAAACATTATCTTCAATTCAATGGCCTGTCCTTGGAATATTTGCTGAATTAGACCAAGGCATTTCAGTTGATACGGTAATTGAGTTTGAATCATCACTAAATGAATTGGATGTGGAGAATTACATTCGTGTTTATGATAACGTTGATCATGCTTTTGCAAACCCATCTGGAGATCGATATGCCCCTGAGGAATCTGGTGATGCATGGGCTCAAACCATCTCTTTTTTAGAATCTACTCTGAAGTGATATTTTTCTTTGAAAATACCTTTTTTATGAATTTCTTAAATAACATAATTTTTTAAATGAATAATGAATCGTGAAGATTTTGATTATTCTTCTATTTTGATTCAAGATATTATGACAAGGATATTGATCACCGTAAATTCTACTACCACTGCATTACAAATTGCAAAAATGATGGATCAAAGTGGTATAGGCGCAATTTTTGTCAAAGAAAATGATCATCCTGTGGGCGTTGTTACTGATAGAGATTTTGCAATAAGGGTTGCTGCAAATAATCTTCCATTTGATACTCCTGCTGAAAAAATAATGTCATCTCCTCTAGTTACCATAAATCACAATGAGTCAATTTCTGCAGCAGCAGAAAGAATGACTAGCAAAAAAATCCGAAAACTTGCAGTAACTGAAAATGGTAAGATTGTTGGTATAGTCACCGCTACTGATTTAGTTACACAGCTAGCAAAATAACTAAAATGTTTTTGTTTTTCTAAGAAATACTGTAACTGATACCATGTAGCATCCTGTCGCAATAATTTCTGAAATTAGTGATGCTAAATATGGCTCTATTCCAATTTCAAGAAAATAATATAGTGTTGGCCATCTTATTCCCAGATATACTATCTCTCCTACACCAAATGATGAAATCAAAGCCAGTAATTCTCTTTTCATCAAATTTGATTTCATGGACTTGTAACGTTCTTTATTATCAAAATAAAATAATACTGAAAAAATTCCAAAGTAGATTATGTATCCGATAACTATTGTAATTGTTGTGTTGAGGTAATTTTCATACTCTGCTAGCAATTGAGCAGCTACTGCGGATAATGATGCTGAAATAATAAAACATATCAGAAAATTTCTGTTAATTTGTAATAACTGTGGATTTAACTTCATGATTGACCTCTTTGGCAACTGCTATTTTACATCGTCTGATAAAGCAAACTATGAAAAAGAGATGTCAGTGGGCAAAGGATGAACCAAACATTACCTATCATGATGAGGAATGGGGACGACCGCAACATGATGATCAAAAATTATTTGAATTTTTGGTATTGGAAGGGGCGCAAGCTGGTTTATCATGGACTACTATTCTCAAACGTAGAAATGGCTATGGGGTAGCATTTTCTGATTTTGATATTGAAAAAGTCTCAAAATATACTCAAAAACACGTAGAAAAGCTGCTAAAAGATGAGTCAATTATTCGCAATAAACTCAAAGTTAATTCTGCAATTAATAATGCAAAACAGTTTCTCAAAATACAGGAAGAATTTGGTTCTTTTGATAAATATCTGTGGGGATTCGTTAATTATAGACCAATTAAAAACAAATTCAAGAAATTATCTGAAATACCTGCATCAACTGAAATTTCAGAAAAATTAAGTAAAGATCTTAAAAAACGTGGATTTAATTTCGTTGGCCCTACAATTTGTTATGCGTTAATGCAAGCAATAGGAATGGTAAATGACCATACTTCTGAATGTTTTTTGTATAAGAAATAATTTTTAAGGTAGATTGTTTTTGTTTAAACATGGCTGAAGGAAAATTTGCAACATCTGTATCTTGTATGGATGGGAGAATACAGATACCATTAACAAAATGGATTAAAGAAAATCATTCAATTGATTTTGTTGATATAATCACTGAGCCTGGAGTTGATCGTGTAGTGGCCGGAAATTTGGATCTTGAGTCAATTAAAACTAAAGTTGGCATTTCAATTAATGCCCATAAATCTGATCTGATTGTGGTGTCTGGTCATTATGATTGTGCTGGAAATCCTGTATCTGATGAAGAGCATATTTCCCAAATTAGAAAAGGAGTTGACACTATTTCTTCTTGGGGCTTGGATGTCAAAGTAATCGGTGTTTGGGTTGATGATTCTTGGAATGTAAATGTTCTATGATTATCTAAACTTTATGAAATTTGGATTGTTATTTAAAATTCAATTAATTATTTTGTAGAATAACTAGTGTATTTGCAAATCTGATGATCAAAATTTCTAGGATTGTATTTGCAATCATGCCTCATATTCTTGTTTCAAGAATTTTAGGTTATATGTCTGGTTTTCACATATTTTTTGAGTATAATGAATGCAAAAATGTCTCAATTTTCTAAGACAGCAGGACCTGGAATATTATTTGCATGTACTGCAATAGGTGTATCCCATCTAGTACAGTCAACTCGAGCAGGAGCCGACTTTGGCTTGATGATTTTGGGATTTGTAATTTTGGTAACTCTGTTGAAATATCCTTTTTTTGAGTATGGGTCTCGTTATGCAAATTCCACACAAACAAGTATCATTGATGGTTACAAGAAACTTGGCAAGCCCGCACTATGGTTGTATTTTTTGCTAACTGTTGCATCAATGTTTTTTGTAACAGGAGCTGTAGGGTTTGTAACTGCAGGATTTTTTGAAAATCTTTTTGGAATTGATTTTCTTGGAGACTGGACTGTAGTACTTTTGTTTGCAGTATGTGTTGGAATCTTGGCAATTGGAAAATACAATGTCCTTGATAGTCTAATCAAGATAATTGCTATCATTTTACTGGTTTCTACCGTTTCAGCTTTTTTACTTACGTTGTATAGCGGTCCTATAGAACCAGTGCCTGGATTTGAACCCAAAGATCTTTTGGATGTGTCAGGAATCTTTTTTTTACTTGCATTAATGGGATGGATGCCTACTGCTATCGATCTTTCTAGCTGGAATAGCTTATGGACGCTGGAAAGAATGAAGCAAACAAATTACAAGCCAAAACTAAAAGAAACCTTATTTGAATTTCGATTGGCATATCTGATTACAGGAATCCTTGCTGTGATGTTTGTTACACTTGGATCTTACATCTTTTATGGATCTGGTGAGACATTACCCAACAACAATTCTCTTTTTGCACATGAAATTGTAACGTTATACACTCAGACCATTGGGGATTGGAGTTACATCATAATTGCAGCATCTGCTTTCACTGTAATGTTTGGAACAATCATTGCAGTCTTTGATGGTTATTCAAGGTCATTACAAAGAACAGTGGAATTAATTTTTACAAAAAAAGAGAAAAAAATACGCACAAAATTCCGTACATTTTACATAATTTTCTTAATTATCATTTCAAGTGGCTCTCTAGTGGTAATATTTCAATTCGGAAATAATCTCAAAGAATTAGTTGATTTTGCAACTGTTTTGTCGTTTGTAATAGCTCCTGTGATTGCAATTTTCAATTTTAGACTGGTTACTGGAAAATTCCTTGATAAAGAACATCAACCATCTTTTGGATTAAAAGTTCTGAGTGCATCTGGAATTATTTTTCTTATTGGATTTGCAATTGTGTTTACAGTATTGAAATTTGGTCCTAATTTTAGCAAGTTTTTTTAATGTGGAAAATTACGTAAAATTATGAAAATTTCCCCTAAAATGAAAAAAGTCCTTAATGATCAAGTAACATTAGAAGCATCCGCATCGAGTAGCTATCTTGCAATGGCCTCCTGGTGTGAAGTTACAGGATATCAAGGTTCTGCAAACTATTTTTACATGCAATCTGATGAGGAAAGAACTCACATGTTGAAAATTGTTCATTATCTAAACGATATGGGGGCAGTTGCAAGTATTTCTGCAATCAAAGCACCTGTAAGCTCATACAAATCCCTTGAAGGACTAATCAAAACTGCATTGAAAAATGAACAGACAGTAACTAAAGCAATTCACACAATGGTGGATATTGCACAAAAAGAAAAGGATCATTCCACGTATGCATTTCTAGAATGGTTTGTCAATGAGCAAGTTCAAGAAGAAACAAAGTTTGAAACTGTCTTGCAAAAATTTGATCTGATTGGTAGAGACAAGTTGGCAATTAATGAGATTGATAAAATTCTAGCAATGGATGCTGCAGCACCAGCTGATACTGTCGCCTAGGAATCGTCATCTTTCTAAAATAATTAATACCTCATTATTTCCAGTCATTTCATGACAGTTACTGTGACCAGAAAACCTGGTGGTATTACTCAGTTATTCAACACTGAAACTGGCAGGGTTACTTACAAGTGTAAAGCAGAATCTGCATATATGCAAATTGAAGCCTTTGGTGGAATTGTACAATTTAATCAAAAAGGTGCAATTGCAACTGTTACTGGCCATATCATATCCCTTGAATCATGCGATGTGATTAAGAAAGGCCATCCCAACTACAAAGATGCGTTATCTGCAATAATTTTGGCACACAAAGAGTTTGCCCAAAATATTTCTAACGAATATCAAAACAAAATCCAAGAATTGGAAAATAAATTGTCTGGTCTCTAACTTTTAAATTCCGTACATTTACATCCACGTACTAGGCATTTCCCATTTCCATCACTATGTATTGAACTATCGTGATAACATCCAATTTTTTTATTATTGCATTGCATATTGAGGTGTCTCCTTCTGACTAGAATTATTATGTTCTTTTAATTTAACCGTAAATCATACAATGATCGCATTCACAAACTTCTTGTTCTTTTGATTTTTTTAAGCATTTTTTATGCTGACCTGCTTGACACTGAACACAAATCTCTTCAATATTTTCCACGCTTGTATATTTTTTTGATTGATCAAAGCCAAACCCTCCATCCTGTGGTCCTACCATATGTGTACTGTATTGATGTTCTATTTTTACTTCTCTAATTGATTGCAGATCTTATTGTATCCTGTAGTGTTTTTTTGTGAGTTTCAATGATGCCTCTTATTTCAAATGTATCTACATATCCTCCAGCTGATGCACGGGTTGCTTTGAGCAGATAATGTAAAGATCCCTCCTCAATTTTTCCAACATAGTATCCATAAAGAAAGTCTGCTTCTTTGTCGCACTTCCAAATTTGTTTAATAGCTGGAAATGTCTGTTTTATTTCAGTTGGTATTTCCTGAATTCTTCTTTGAATGTATTGATCAAGTGACTTTCTAATTGTCGAATCTTGTAGCAATCTAAATTTTG
>Ga0224513_10000300_pt1 | contig 18371 bp, 15 predicted proteins | sample SF_May12_sed_USG_5_FD_169109 | JGI IMG/M metagenome (GOLD analysis project Ga0224513, IMG submission 169109) | Sediment microbial communities from San Francisco Bay, California, United States - SF_May12_sed_USGS_21 | ecosystem: Environmental > Aquatic > Marine > Sediment | place: USA... | reverse complement strand
CGCATAACGCTCGCAACATGACGCAGTCGGCGGGTAATGCGGTTGCTTTCGGTCTCGATTGGGATGCGGCGCTGCGCGCCATTACGCTCACGCCCGCCGAGATTTTCGGCATGGCGGCGACGACCGGTAGTCTCGAAGCCGGTAAAGCCGCCGATGTTGTGATCTGGCCCGGCGATCCGCTTGAACTCACGAACTACCCGGACGCCGTGTTCATCAATGGTGAGGCGGTGCCAATGGAAAGCCGTCAGACCTTGCTGCGCGATCGTTATTTACAGACGGACAAGCCGCCGGCGTATCGGGACTAGTGCTTCAGCTTCAGCTCAACGTCAGCTTGCCGGCACGGAGCTCGAAGACCCGATCTGCCGCCCGCAACACGGCCGGGCTGTGGGAGACGACTATGCGCGTGGCCGGGAAGCGCGCTAACGATCGCAGCACGAGGCTCTCTGTGTCGGCGTCGAGGCCACTCGTAAACTCGTCCAGCAGGAGCAGGGTGGGACGACGGTACAGCGCACGGGCAAACAGTATGCGTTGCACCTGCCCCGTCGACAGGGCCGACCCAAGATCGCCGATTGGCGTTTCGTAGCCCATCGGCAGCGCTTCGATAGCATTGTCTACGGCTGCAAGGCCTGCCACCTTGCGTATGCGCTTGTCGCTGCGTGCCGGGTCAAAGAGCGCGATATTTTCAGCGATGGACCCTGACATCAGGGCATCGTCATGGAAGACGGTGGCAATACTGCGTCGCATGGATGCTTGCGGCCATTTGCCAACAGGCTTGCCGTCATAACAGAGTGCGCCGGATGAGGGTTGCTCGATCCCGGCCAACAAACGCAGCAACGTACTCTTACCGCTGCCCGAACGTCCGCAAATGGCAATTAGTTCGCCGCGCGCGATGTTGACCGATACATCGCTCAGCAGTGGTGTATCCGAGCCCGGGTGCGTAAAGCTCAGTTTTCCCGCCAATACATTTCCTGCGAGCCTGGGCCGACCCCCCGGCTCGCTTTTGGGCGCTTCAACCTCATTGAATACGATGTCTGCCAGGCGATCCAACGGCACCTGCAGGAGGCGATACTCGAAGATACGGTTAACGATGCCGCCCGCTCTTGTCACAAACATCGCGGCATAGGCGACGAATGCGGAAAGAGTGCCGACCGACATCTCGCCGCGATGTACCTGCTGCGCAAGCAGAAATACGAGCCCAATGTGCAGCCCCTGGAACAGCGCTTGATGCACGGCGCCATCCGCAATCGCCAGATTACCCGCGCGTATTTGCGTGTTGATACGACGCACAAATAGATTCTGCCAGTCCGTGGTTCGACAGGATTCACCTGCGCACATCTTGATCGACTGTATGCTGCGCAAAGACTCAAGCAAGTGCGATTGGCTCGCAGCATCTGCGCGCACAACTTTGCTCGTCTGTTCAAGCATGGCGGGAAATATCAACATTCTCCAGAGCAGGTACGCGCCGGCCGCAGCGCCTACAAGGAGCGCGAGCGCGGGCGAATAGACGACCATCAGAACCACAACGATGACAAGGAATATGCAATCGAGCACCAGTGCTGGCAACGATTCGGTCATGAATGCCTGAATCCCCGCCAGCGAGCGCAGGCGCTGCTGAATGTCGCCAGTTCGCCTCGCGCGAAACCAGGATACCGGCAGGCGCAACAGGTGCCGCAGCACGCGCGATGCAAGACTGAACACTGTCGCTTGCGACAGAAATTGAAACGTCAGTTGTCGCAGAACGCTTGCGACGAGCTGAAAAAACGCGATCACCGCAATGCCGAGCGCTAGCGTATACAGCAGCAGGTAGTCGCCGCGTGTAAGGACCTGGTCGATGACGGTTTGCAGATAGAGCGGCATGAACAGCAGCAGCAGCTCCGACAAGACGGCAAGCACCAGTGCGCTCGAAACTGACCGGAAGAAACTCCGGTCGATGATCACAAGATCGCTAAGCTTCAGTCGGCGCGCCGGCTTTCGCTGTACAAACTCGTCAGTCGGAACAAACTCGAGAACCACTCCAGTGAATTTCGCATCCGCCTCTGCAAAAGACACGCTGAGCGCGCCACCCGCCGGATCGTGAATCAGCAGTCGCGTGCTTGTCACTTTTCTGAGCACAACAAAGTGATTAAACCCCCAGTGCAAAATGGAGGGTTGCCGCAAACGCGTAAGTTCCGACAGGCGGCATCGCAGCGCTCGCGCAGACAAATGCAATGCTGCAGCTATTCGTATCAACGAAACGAGATTTGTCCCGGTCAGCGAACCGCCAAAGCGGCGACGCAGGCTGGCCAGGTCTGCGTTATTCCCAAAATAGGCCGCGACCATGGCGATGCAGGCCAGACCGCAGTCGGCGACCGTTGACTGCCGAATGACGGGCAGGCGCGCTCGGCCCGACACATTCAACCATGGTATCGATCGGTGCTGCATTCAGAGGCGCGCGCGCATTGGAGCCAGGAACCAGTCAGCCAGGCTACGACTTTCCAGCACGATCTCCGCGGCCAACGCCATGCCGGGACGTAAAGCATAGCGACCCTGCGCGTCTTCAACATGGTCATCGGTAACATGAATACGAACTTTGTATGCGGCCTCCCGCAACCCGGACACCACCGGCATGTCGCCGGGTAAAGAAACGAACCCGGCGACCGCGGCAACCTCACCTCGGGCCGTTCCGAATTGCTGGTGAGGAAATGCGTCATAGCGCAGCCGGACAGTCTGCCCGGGGCGCACCATGCCCACGGCACGTGACGGGACATAAACATCTGCAACCAGTGAGGCATTCTCGGGCACTACCGTCGCCAACAACTGCTGTGGGCGAAGCGAGCTACCGGCCACGACGTCGACCGTCGCAAGCGTCCCGTTGACTGGTGATCGCACGCTGAGCGATCGCTGTTGTTCGTGCCGGGCGATGCGTTGCTGCAATTCGCCGCGTTCCGTGTCGAGTAGTGCAAGCCGCCGTTCGAGTTCGATTCCGAGTCGCTCCTGCGTCGCGAGCAGTTCGTTGCGCTTACGCCCGAGCGCATTTCTCTCCTGACGAAGACGTGCGACGGACTGCTGCATCATCGCCACCTCGTCCCGCTGCCGGGCCACGTCTACTTTCGCAATCGCACCGCGTTTGAGGGTCGACTCCAGGTCCTGAAGGCGCTTCGCACTACGTTGCACCCGCCCGCCCTGCTCTCGCTGCTGGCTATCAAGGGCATCGATTTCTCGGTCGAGCCTCAGTAGCTGAGCTTCGAGCGCCCGGTGATCCGCACCGAATTGCTCGCGTGCGAGTCCGGCCCGGCCATCTACACCAGCTTGCTGCTCTTCAAGGTTCCGGAGCGCCAGCAGAACAGCGTCAGTGCCATCACCCAGCGTCACTTTCGACGTAAGCCGCACAATAGCGTCGCCTTGTCGGATAGGATCGCCTGCCACTCGGTCAATACTGGCTACAGTCGCGAAATCGCTGTGTGCCAGCCGCACGACCCCTGGCTCAACCACCAGCCAGCCGCGAACGGTCTCTTTGCGCGCGTACTCGACATGCCACAAAAAAGAGCCTGCAATAAGAACGAACGTCGCGCAGAACAGAGCCAGCCAAACCCAGGACTTCGGCATCAGAGCGATTGGCCGGCCGTCGAGCCTTGATGCCAGCGCGTTGATCGCATTCTGGCGAAATAGGTTTTCGGTCTGTCTTGCCTGCATGCCCCATTAGTAGAGTACGGACACCCTGGGTGGCAAAAACAGAATGGCGGCAATACGCATAAAAAAGCGGCGGCCCGAGGGCCGCCGCAAGCAGTCAACCTAACGCTTGACTATCAGAACGAGAACTTCAGGTTCACGTTATAGGTGCGGCCCATCGAGTCGAACAGGCTTGGGAACGTGTTGCCCGAATTGAACGAGGTCGAACCGGTTTCATTACCCAGAATGGGTGGGTCTTCGTCGGCAACGTTCTTGATGAGAACCGCAACGCGACCCACATCCATGAAGTTGTAACCGAAAGACAGGTCCAGGTAATCCTGAGACTTAACGCTGCGGAAAGCCGCGAATAGAGCACCGGCTTCGTTGGCCTGCGCTTTCATGTCGCCAATGTGGCGCCACAGAAGTGAAGCATCGAAGTCGTTACGAGCCCAGCCGACTCGCAGCGTGGAGCGGAACTCTGGAACCGGGTCACACGACGTGCCGTAGAAGCCCTTGCAGTCCACAACCGGCGACAGAGCTGTCGTCTGGAACTCATTGGTCAGGTACTGATGAGCAGCGAGGTTCAGCGTCATTTCACCGAAGCTGCCCACATCGAACGTGGTGTCAGCTTTCAGATCGAGACCCTCGGCCTGGAACACCGTGAAGTTCGTAAAGAAGGCTGGCGTACCCGTGCCGGTCTCGCCCAGTGCTCCACCGATGCGAACGATGCCTGCGCAGGTAACCGGATCGCCCAGTATGTAGCACAGGTCCAGCGATTCCTGACCCGTCGGCGTATCGATGTAATCGTTAATCTCGATGTCGTAGTAGTCGAGTGACAGCGTCAATGGCATGGCGGCAATCATATCCGTTTCCCAAACGAATCCGACCGTACGCGTACGCGCCGTTTCCGGTGCAGGCAGATTGTTCGGATTGGTGCCGGTAAAGATATTGACCTGTCCCGAAATGATATCCGGAACCGTGCCTACCTGGCTCGGCAGCATGCCGGTATTCACGCATCGCGTGAACAGCTCGCTACCTGGTGCCGGTGGGTTTGGGTTGCCAATCGAACAAGGATCGAGCGTCGCGTTATCGAGGCCTGTCGTCACCGGACGGAACAGCTCACCGACGTTAGCGACGCGTACCGCCTGCTGCTCCATGTAGCGGAAGCGGAAGCCATCGACGATCTCCCAGCTCAGACCGGCTTTCCAGGAGTCCGTATCGCCTTGCAGATCGAAGTCCGAGTAGCGATAGCCCAGCTCGAGACTCACGTTCTGGAACCCGGTCATATCCTGGGCCAGCGGCAGAATCGCCTCGACGAACATTTCGTCCGCCGAGTACTTACCAGCGACCGGCAGGCGGTTACCGCCGGCGCCACCCTGACAGGAAGCAGGAGCTAGTTTCAGGCACTCATCAGGCGATGAGTTTGCCTCTTCATCGCGACTCTCGACGCCAAACGCGACCGACAAGCCGTCATCCGCGGTGGGCAGTGACAGGTTATCAATCGTTCCGTCAATAGAGGCATGCCAGACGGTTTGCACCGTCTTGCGAATGTCGCTGGCGATCGCAATGAAGTACCCGCTGTCCCGTTGTTCCGGCGTGATAGAGCCAACCGGACCAAAGATATTGATCGGCGTACACGGCGCACCAGTCACGTTGCCATTTGCGTCAATACACTGCGTTGCGCTGACCGTATTGATACCCGCCGCGAGGTTCGTAAGGTTCGTGAATCCGTCGCGCGTTTCAACAAAGTCTGATTCACCACGCTGGTAGGACACATCGTAGTTCCAGCCTTCTGCCTTGCCGGGCAATTCACCGCGAACACCAAGCACGAGCTGCGAGTAGTCCGTATCGAAGACACCCGTACGCGGCCCTAGTTCGAGCGTGCGTCGGCGTGCAGTCGACGTGAATGCATCGTCCGCATCGAAGACACCGTCACCGTTGAGATCCTGAATGCCCACAGAGGTAAAGCCAAGCGGATCAGCTGCGAGTGCCGCCTGCAGGGCTGCAATGGAGTCCAGGTCATCTGGCGTGGGATTTGGTAATGCCAGCAGGTCGTTGAGAGCCTGATTAGTATCGGTCAGGAACTGCCCTGCACCCGCATTCAGATCATCAACGATTGTGGTGCGCGTTGCATCTGAGAAGAACGGGTTCATGACAGGAATCGTGAAAGCCGTTCCGAAGGTGCCGGACGGGGCAATCTGGAAGTCCGAGCGGTTGTTCGAGAACGACGCCCGAGCATAGACCTCGGCGTTGTCATTAATGTCATAGTACCCGACGGTGGTCGCCTGGTAGCGCTCCTGCGGCGTCTGGTAGTAGTTGAACGGGTTGAAGTTAAAGCGTGCACATTCACCCTGCACAAGACTGCCATCGTCGCGGAACTGGTAGGAATTGCCGCTGCGCAGGTTCAATGTTGCCGGTATGGATGTGGTGGAACCAACGCCCGACGAGTGCGCCGTCGTAAACTCCGTGTTACCAGAGCAGTCTGCGGACGGTTCCGGCGGCGGCGAACCAAGGCCCGAACCGGTCGAGGACGAAACGCCGAAAATGCCGAAGTCGCGATCGGCCAGCAGAATAGCGCCGCGCGATGTACGGCCGCCACCGATCGTGATGTTGCCGCGATCGCCGTCGAAGTTAACGCCCATCAATGCATTTATATAATAGGTATCTTCTCCACCCTGCGCGGTATCCGAATAACCAAGGTCAATTTCGAAGCCCTCAAAGTCTCTCTTCATAACAAAGTTGACAGCTCCGGACAACGCATCCGAGCCGTAGACAGCCGATGCACCACCGGTCACGACATCAACGCGTTCCAGCATGTTTACTGGAATGACGTCGGTTGAGACGATGCCATTGATATCGAATGGCGCAAGGCGTTTGCCATCAATGAGGATCAATGAGCGTTCCGGCCCGAGACCACGCAGATCGAGTGTTGCCTGGCCTGCCGTGCCGTTGTTTACGTTTTCACCGTCGCCGGGAATCGTTATTGGAAGATCGCGGAATACGCGCTCGATATTCGGAGTTTGCTGCTGCGCAATTTCCTCGGCGCCGATAGTGGTGATAGGACTGGCTGCGACTACGTTTTGATTCTTGATGCGCGTACCTGTCGTAATGATCTCATCAAGCACGAGCTCGTCGTCATCCCCCTGGTCCTGCGCCATAACGGGCGAGCAGATGGCAGCGATAGCGCTTGCCAGTACTGCCGATCGCATCAGGCGGCCGAACGTTGGATTGGTTTTCATTTCAAACACTCCCCTCTTTACAATGAGAGTCTGCATCTGAGCATTCGCCAAAAGTGTTGTGAATATGCTGCATTAAGCGTTACGCAGCGTTTTTGCCACGGCGTTTTTGCCGCGTTGCAGAAGTGCAATGTTTACCTGCCAAACCGCTCAGGCAGCGACAAAAAATCAAACTGCCGACGGACGAAGATAGCTGTGGCTACGTGGAGGAGGCGCAACGGCGTTTATGCATCGTGGCACAAACGCCGCCCGTCGTTTCAGCGCAACAGGATTTTGCGCAAACTTGAATTGACTAGAACACCTGATTCTTGAATGCAGATTCAAGATGCATCCGCAATGCCGCGGTACCCGTCTTGCGTTGCCTTTGCCGTGGACTGATAACGATAACTTCTCGCCCCGCCGACTCTATGTCTGGCGTCAGATCCACGAGGCGCCCCGAGCGCAGGTACGGCTCACACATGTACTGAGGCAGACGCGCAATACCAAGACCTGCGAGCGTCGCCTCGCGTGCCTCGAGTAAACCCGAGACGGTGTACTTCGGCCTCAAGGAGACCGTCGTTACGGAGTCACCACGACCGAATCGCCAGGAGTGCGTCTCGCGATCGGAGGCCTCAACAATGCAGTCATGTCTTTCGAGATCAGCAGGCGAGCGCACGGGCTCATGTTGCGCTGCGTAATCTATGCCCGCGAAAATTGACTGCCGTATACAGGCAATCGTGTTAGTCCAGCCACTCGCAATGGTAACCGGGGCGAGTGCGATACCGATGTCAACCGATTCGACCGCGTCTTCGGTCCACACGGTAACCGGCTTGCGATCGATTCGGACCCCGGGGTTCTCGGACTCGAAGCTGCCGAAGCGAGGTTCAAGATAACGATCAATAATGTCCGGTGGTGCGCCGACAACAATAGGTGCCTTGTTCGTAATAATGGCGCCAATCGTTGCAAGCGATTGGGCATTGGCAGCTGACTCCAGCAGGATCTCGCATTGCTCCAGGCAGCGCCGTCCGGCGTCGGTAACGGCTATATGCTTTGGAGTTCTATCGAGCAGTTTGACGCCCAGCGTCTGCTCGAGCGATCCGAGTCGCCGACTGATCGTCGTTCGCTCCAACCCTAAGTCCGCGGCGCATCGGGAAATACCACCCGTTTGGACAATCTTTGCAAACAGTGCCAGGTCCGCAACCTGTTTCAGCTCACCCTGCATGCCACTCCCCTCCGTTGAAAATGATCTGTCTGTAACTTAAGAGTCCTAAAGCAACAAAATGGTTGTTGCATATCGTGCGTTATTGCAACACTGCACGGTCAATCTGTGCGGAATGTAGAACGTTGCAAATTCGTTGCAACTCAGATGGAACCTGTTGCCAATTGATGCAGTCAGAACTCTTGCAGTTGCGGATTTCCGTGAAGGGGAGACTGTGCGTATGGGGCGGCGTAGCCTGGAACTGGATAGATATGATGTGGCAATTTTGTCAGCTTTGTCAGTGAACACTCGACTGACGACTGTCGAGCTGGCGCAAAAAGTACACCTGTCGCGTACCGCCGTATCCCGTCGCATTGCCGCATTAAAAAGAATGAATGTCCTGAATGACGCGGCCGACGTTCTCAACTATGAGTCCATGGGCTTCAAAGTACGTGCCAGCGTTGAGATCTCAGCACCAGGACAAGCGACCAACGGCATCAAACCAAGACTTCTGATGCGCCCCGAGGTTCTTAGTGTGGCCGTCATCGCGGGTGATGGGCTGTTGTGCCTCGATGTCATAGCCGTCGACATGGATCACCTGCACAGCTTCATAAACTCGGTGCGCGAAAACTGCGATATAACAACGAAAGTGGTCTTCGCCGAAGAAAAGTCACAGCTCACACTCGTCGAACGCATGCGCAGACTGGGCGAAGAATCCAACAGCGGTCTCGTTCGCACCTAGCCCCCCTGCTATCCTCTCGGCATGACGAATGCCGATGTCCTTATTATTGGTGGCGGCGCAGCCGGCCTCATGTGTGCCATTACCGCAGCGGGACGTGGGCGTAACGTCATTGTGCTCGAGGGATCCAACAGGATTGGCAAGAAGATCCTGATGTCCGGAGGTGGCCGGTGTAACTTCACCAACCTCTACTGTGAGCCGTCGAACTTCCTGTCCCATAACCCGCACTTCTGCAAATCGGCCCTGTCGCGCTACTCACAGCACGACTTCACCGCGCTGGTTGCAAAACACGGCATCGCCTACCACGAGAAAACTGCCGGCCAGCTATTCTGTGATGAAACATCGAAAGACATCGTCGCGATGCTCCAGCGCGAATGCGACGCGGCCGGTGTGCGTATCGTGACGCAGAGCGACATCCAGAGCGTGGCCCATAATGAGGAGTACGAAGTCGTCTGTGGTAGCGGCAAGTTCAGCGCGCCATCCCTGGTCATCGCATCGGGGGGGCTCTCCATACCCAAGATGGGCGCATCAGGACTCGGCTATGACATTGCCCGGCAGTTCGGGCTCAAGATCTTTGAAACGAATGCCGGCCTGGTGCCTTTCACGTTTACAGGCGCGCTGCATGAACTCATGGAACGTTTGTCGGGCATCAGCGTGCGTGCGTCGGTAACCGCAAACGGCACCACCTTCGTGGAAGATATTCTCTTTACACATCGCGGCCTGAGCGGACCGGCTATCTTGCAGGCCTCGAGTTTCTGGCATCCGGGCGACACCATCGAAATCGACCTGCTGCCCGGCATCGATGCGAGCGAACTGCTGGTCACCATGAAAACCGAACAGCCACGAGCGCTGCTGCGCACCGTCCTCGCTGCACAGCTGGCGCGAGCGCTGGTTGTTGAGCTTCAGGCTCATCTCTGGCGTCGACGCGCCGAAACGCCGTTGGCAGAACAAAGCAACGACAGTCTTCGTGAACTTGGACGCACCCTCAACCGGTGGATCATCAAGCCGGCGGCAACCGAGGGCTACCGAACGGCCGAGGTGACACTCGGCGGCGTCGATACGAACGAGCTATCGTCGAAAACCATGGAGGCCCAACGCCAGCCAGGGCTCTATTTCATCGGGGAGGTCGTGGACGTGACCGGCCATCTCGGGGGCTTCAATTTCCAGTGGGCGTGGTCGTCTGGCCATGCCGCGGGTCTCGTCGTCTGATTTGCTAACGTTTTCGCGTTACGCTGCATCCAAGTGATTATGGCGGCAGTTATCGAGATTGGCAGCAACCCACCGTCGCAGGCGGATTTTCACCGGGCAATCACACAGCGCTCGGATCGCTGGTATTCGGCGTGCCTGAAGATAACCCGTAATCCGGACCTGGCCGCGGATGCCGTGCAGGACGCATTGCTGAACGCGTGGCGCAAGCGCGGCCAGTTCAGGAGCACCTCCAGGCTCGACACCTGGATTCATCGCATCGCGATCAACGCGGCCCTGAACCTGCTCCGAAAATCGCGGCCCGGCGTCTTCGAGGCACTCGACCACGATGTCGAGGACAACACGGATGACCCCGAGCGGACCTTGCTCGACCACGAACTCGAAAGCGATCTCGCCGCCTCTCTTGCACGCCTCACCGAAGTAGAGCGTGTTTGCTTTGTGCTTAAGCATCTCGAGCAATGGCGCGTCCGTGAAATCTCGGAAGAGATTGGCACCAACGAAGGTCGCGTCAAACAAGCTGTGTTCAGGGCAGTGCACAAGCTGCGCGTGGATATGCAGCACCTACAGGGACATGAATCATGAACGACAAGACTGACGAACTCGTTGCTGCGCATCGTGCGGACAGGCACTCGCCGCCGCCCGCCACTGTGCAGCGCTGGCATGACGCTCTTGATGCCGCCGCCGCAGGAGAGCAGATCGCCACCCGGCCCGCGAGGAGCACATGGCACCCGACTTCATTCTTCATGGGCATGGCGATTGCGGCGACGCTTGCGCTGGGTATCGCGATCGGTTTTTTCCTCGGTGACGATAACCCGGCGGTCGATGTGCAGATGGCTGGCGTCGAAACTCCAGCCGTAGCCACGCCCGTCGCACTATCGCGCGGCCTGCAGGTACACTTTCGCGACAGCCGCCAGCAGATCATGAATCTGCCCGACGCGGAAAATCGCGCTCTGCTGGTCCTGCGCATCATTGAACAGAACCGTATGTTCGAGAACGCAGCCATAAGCGGCGATGCGCCAAAACTGGCACGTGTCCTGCGCGCGTTCGAACCCATCCTTCTGCAACTGGCCGCCGACGATCTCGCCCCCGCGGACGCTGCGGCCCTGCAGGCACAACTCGCGTTTGAGATGAACGTAATGCTAACCAAACTCGGCGCTGGATCATCTGATGATTCACACACCACATGATTTAAGGAAGATCGAATGAACACAACTTCGAAACTGGCCATTGGCGCCGCCCTGCTGTTACTGGCGACGAGCAGCCTGGCCCAGACCGACACGGCCGACGATGCCGACAGCCTTCGTATGACTGCGCTGGAAGCGCTGATCAGCGCTCCGCCCGAGCGTGCCCTGCCGATCGTCGACAGGGTCCTTGCCGGGAATCACAGCGCTGAACTGAAGGAACGCGCCCTCTTCATCCTTAGCCAGATGGAGACGCCGGAATCGCAATCTCGACTGCTGGCGTTTGCAAATGACAGCCAGGGTGAACTGCAGGCCGAAGCCATTCGCATGATCGGTATAGGCGGAGACAAGGATGCATTGGCTGCCCTTGGTGATATTTATGGCAGTGGAGGCGGCGAGGTACGCGAAGCCGTCCTTGAGGCCTACCTGATTGCCGGCGATAAAGATGCCGTCTTCAACATAGCTATCAATACCGAAAACGAAGAAGAATTCTCGGACGCCGTCAACATGCTCGGCGCGATGGGTGCCAATGAGCAGCTGCGAGAACTGCGGGGCCGTGCCGGACTCTCGGAGTCGCTGATCGAGGCCTATGCAATCTCGGGCGACGCCGAATCGCTGCGCGAACTTGCAACGGATGACAGCAACCCCGAGATGCAGAAACGCGCCATTGAGGCTCTCGGAATTGTCGGCGGCGACGAGGTTAATCAGACGCTCATCGCACTCTATGACAGCACCGAGAACAGCGATATTCGCGAATCGGCACTGGAGGGAATGCTGATTGCCGGCCATGACGCGGGCGTACTGGAGCTCTATCGAAAGGCTGACAATGCTGCCGAGAAACGGCGCTTGCTCGAGTACCTTGTCATGATGGACAGCGACGCTGTCTGGGACCTGATCGACAGTGCGCTTGAGGGGTCAGAGTAATGCGCTCCTGCAGGACTGCCGCGCTGGCTTTGTTGGGGCTCGCGCTGCTGTGGAGCGCGCCGGCCAGCAGCGCACCGTCGATCGGCGCTGCTGATGGCTGGTACAAATGGCAGGTAGACGGCGCCACGACGACGCTGTTCCTGCGCCAGGAGAATGGCAAACCAGCAAGCATCCTCATGTTTAGTCCGGACTGTCGGTGGTCTTCGAACGGTATCAGCGGCGAGGTCACCGACATGGGCGCGCTATCGCTCGACGACAGCGTCGATATGCTACTTGATATCGTGAGCGAGAAAGATCTCGACATGGACGTGCGCGAAGAGGCACTGTTCGGCCTGGCGCAATCGGACTCAGACACTGCGTTCGCGTATCTCGATCAGCTCCTGTTCGACAACTAGGTAGACGTCGCCTAAGCAGTCAGGCGGACCGCGGCGGGCGCGATATGCGCTAAGCGAATACAGGTATAACGAAAGCGTCTGGTGATCGTCTTGTTCTGCGTTCCCGCCTGTATAGACTCGGCATTCTTATGAATGCAAACGTTGAAACCCTGTTTCCGGATCAGACCGAAGTTTACGACAGTATCGTGGACCTGGTGCCAGGACCCAATAACCCGACGCCAATGGTACGTATTGGAGAGCGCTTCAATCCGTACCCTGACTTCGAGCTTCTTGTAAAACTTGAGGGCATGAATCCATTTGGGTCGATTAAAGACCGTACCGCCATGTTCATGCTCAATGGCCTGCAGCTCACCGCCGACCAATCGCTGGTCGAGCCTTCGGCGGGAAACACGGGCATCGCTCTCGCTGCGCTCGCCAACGCCCAGGGAACGCCGATCGAGATCGCGGTTCCGGATGGTGTGCCGGAGGAAAAGAAAGCGCTGCTCAGGTTCCTTGGTGCCGAACTCATCGAAGTTGAGGACGAACTGTGCCCCATCTACCCATCCGAGGGTGCGCGCGGTGTTGTTAAAAGCATGGTTGAGAGCGAGGCCTATGGCGGCAAGTACGTCAGCCCAAACCAGTACGAGAGTGAGCTTAACGTCGCCGCTCACTATCACACGACCGGTCCGGAAATCTGGCGCCAGACTGCTGGCCGACTGGACTATTTCTTTGCCGGCATCGGCACGGGCGGCACGATAACGGGCGTCGGGCGTTACCTGAAGGAGCGCAACCCGAACATCAGGATTATTGGCGTGGAACCAGCCGTCCGCCACCACAAGCTATCAGGGCTGAAGCGCGTTACCGGTTTGCCCGAAGAGCACTTCCCGAAGATCCTCGACAAGGACATCATCGACGAATACCTATCGGTGACGGACGAGGATGCCTACAAGGCGGGTATCAGAGTGGCTCGCAGCGACGGCGTCATGGTGGGACCAACTACCGGCGCATTGCTGCATGTCGCCACGGAATGGGCCGCAGATCATAAAGGGACGGCCGTCGTCATCTCCGGCGACAATGCGGCGAAATACGTTTCCGCCTACGCAGAGTATCTATAGCCCCGTAATCATCCGCCCGAATTCATCGACTTTGTCCCAGTTGGTGAACTCGACTACTGCGGTTGGGTCGGTTGGACCTTTCGTCATCCACATGATGAACCGAATCATCTGCTTGTCGACGAAGCCGTAGTCGGGGTAGCTGATCTTGCCGGCAAAGACGCCCAGATTCTGCGGTTGCCACTCAATTTGCTTGAGAAACTTCTGCAGGTAGGGGTTGGTCTCGGGCGTGTTCTTTTCTGGCTTGCGGGCCACGACGTTGACCGAGAACAGCGCATTTGGATGGGCCTCCAGCGCAGCCTGGTTCCTGCTGATGAAGTCATACACTGCCGGTTGGTGCTTGCCGTAACGAATGCTGGCGCCAATCACAACCTTGTCGAACTCGCGCCCTTCCAGGGTCGGACTGTCTATCAGGTTGACCAGGTCAACGCTGTCCCCGCCCTGCTCGATGACCGACTGCAGGCGTTTGCATATCTCCACCGTGTGACCGTCTGTCGTCGAATAGAGTATGAGTACTTTTGCCATCTGGAACCTCCACTGATAATGGTGCAAAGTACAGCAGGAGATTATCCATGGCCAGCCACGCTGACATTGAGCAGGTACGGGAGCAGCTTCGGTCGATTCACGATCGCGCGACCGCCCTGGAAGCAAAGTACGCGACCGAGCTATCCGGCGTGCATCCGGCATTTCGCGAGGGCGCGAGGAACCTGGTCCACTACCTCGCGCTGCGCAAGTCCGATACGCATGAACTGCGCAAGAATCTGCGCCGACTTGGCCTGTCGTCGCTCGCGCATGCAGAACGCAACGTTCTCGGCTCGATCGCCTCGGTACAGACCGCTATCGAATGCCTCGCCAGCGGTCGCGCCGTTGACACAGATGCACTTGCGGCCGCACTCCAGTCTTCGAATCCTACGGCGGACGAACATCGACAAGCCATACTGGGTCCCAGCCCGGAAGGTCGGGATGTAAGCATCATGGTGACACTCCCCACGGAAGCTGCCGACAACCCGCTGCTGGTCGCCGAAATGCTGGCTGCCGGCATGAACCTGGCGCGTATCAACTGCGCTCACGATGATCCGACGACGTGGAAACGCATGGTCGACAACATACGCCGAGCGGCGGACGACGCGGGCACCGAATGCCGCATTGTCATGGACCTGTCCGGCCCCAAACTGAGAACCGGCGAACTCAAGCCGGGCCCGCGAGTTATTCATGTTCGCCCCAAGCGGGATCCACTGGGTAACGTTATCGCACCGCGCCGTATTCGGCTGATACCGGATGATGTGCTGCAACACGGCACCAAGGTCGCGGTGATCCCGGTGCCCCGCGAATGCATCGAGCAAGCCCAGGAGGGCGACAGGATTCGCTTTCGGGATACGCGCGGCAAGAAGCGGCGTCTCGTTGTCTCTACGAAAGACGATAAGGGGCTCGTGCTTGAGACTTTCCAGGGCGCGTATATCGCCACCGGTACCAAGCTCACGATGATGCCCGCTCACGATGGAAAGAAACGCGCTTACGAGGTCGGCGAACTGCCGGCCGTCGAGCTGCCTCTGCTGCTGCACATCGGCGATACGCTCATCATTCACCGGGACGCAATACCTGGTGAACCGGCCATCGAGGACGCCGATGGCGTGATTCTGGAGCCTGCACATATTGCATGCCAACAGCCGGAAGTGTTCGAGTATCTGTCACCCGGTGAAACAATATCGCTCAACGATGGAAAAATTTCGGGCGTCATTCGCAATGTGAGCGATGAACAGCTCGAGGTTGAAATCACCAAAGCAAAACCAACGGGCAGTCGTCTGCGAGGACAGCGTGGTATCAATTTCCCCAAAAGCGATATTCGTTTACCGGGCCTGACCAAAACCGACGAGGAAAATCTCGCCTTCGTCGCTGAACACGCCGACGCAGTCAGCTTGTCATTTGTACGCAAACCGAAAGATGTCGAAGCGTTGCTGGAAGCGCTGGACGAACTGTCTGCTGCTCATCTCGGGCTCATCATCAAGGTGGAGACCAGGAAAGGTTTCAAGAGCCTTCCCAAGGTCATGCTTGCCGCGATGCGGCGCTACCCCGTGGCCGTGATGATCGCCCGCGGCGACCTGGCTGTGGAATGTGGGTGGGAGCGTCTCGCCGAATTGCAGGAGGAAATCCTCTGGGTTTGCGAAGCCGCACGGATGCCCGTCATGTGGGCCACACAGGTCCTCGAACAGGAAGCAAAAAAGGGGCTGCCCTCGCGTGCCGAAATAACCGACGCCGCGCAATCGCAACGTGCGGACTGTGTCATGCTCAATAAGGGACCACACATTCTCGCGGCAATCCACACACTCGACAGCATCCTGCGTGGCATGCAGTCGCTGCACTTCAGGAAGACATCCTGACAGGAGGTATCAGTACATGGCTGGAGTCGAAGGACGCGTAGCCCTTGTAACCGGTGGAGGACGCGGGATAGGACGTGCAACGGCGGGCCTTTTGGCATCACGCGGTGCTCAAGTCATGTGCGTCGGCCGAAGTCAGCAGGAACTGGAGAGCACCGGCTTCGAATACTCGGTAGCCGATCTTGGAACGCAAGAAGGTTGCGCCAGGGCGGTGGCAGATGCCGCGCAACGGCTGGGACCAATTGAGATCCTTGTCTGCAACCATGGCATCGGATCGGCACACGAACGTGTCATCTGGGAACAGGAACCAGAAGTCTGGGACGAATCGATGCGGATCAATCTTGATGGGCCGTTTCATCTTTCGAGGCTGGTGATGCCGGCAATGATCGAACGCAAATTCGGTCGACTGGTTTATACGAGTTCCACGGCAGGCCTGGTCGCCGAGCATGCAGGCAGCGCCTACAACAGCTCCAAGCATGGCCTGTTGGGACTGATGCGCTCGGTTGCCCAGGATGGCGGAGCGTACGGCATTACGTCGAACGCAGTATTGCCCGGCTGGGTGCGTACAGAAATGGCCGAACGCTCAGCTCGTCAGGAAGCTACCGATCGCAACATCACGACCGAGCAAGTGTGGAAGGAACGGGCCGCAATGTATCCGCCCGGCCGCGTTGTCACGCCAGAGGAAGTCGCAGAGATGATCGCGTTCCTGGCGTCCGAGGAATCCAGCGGTGTCAGCGGAGAGGCGATAAGGGTTGCACTTGGGAGCGTGTGGTAAGCCTTCCACGGCGATTCGTCGCCACGGGGTTTTCCGGTCTGTATTCATTACCTGGATGTGTTGTGGCGCATCAGCGCAGTGCCGACACCCAGCGCAATGACCGTAGAGAACAAGGTCACCAAAATGAGTAGCTCAGATATACGCTCGTCCTGGGGCCCCAGGTCGACGTTTCCTCCGATCAGCAGGAACGTGGCGGCCAGGCTAAAGACGCCAAAAAGCGGCGTCATTACACCGAACACCACGCCGAGAAAAATCGGCTTCCATTTCTCGCGTCCCCGGAACCTGGCTACGCCGGCGATCATTGCAGGAACGATGGGCACAATAAACAGCGCCCAAACGACGAATTCTGCCCAATCCGGAACCATCGGTGCACCATCCTGCTCCGGGCTTAACCATGTAATCAGGTGAATCAGCAACAGAATGGACAGCATCCATAGCAGCATGCGGCCGAAGGCTGTCACGAATGCGCCCCGCTTCATGTGACTTGCATCATTGCGGCTCTTGCAGCCAGGTAGATATCTGGCAATACGCTTCGGGGCGACTCAAGAGTTCGCGGTGCCCCATCCCGTATCCAACCCACTGGCGGTCCTTGGGAATGGACAACATTCGCGCTCTATCGCGATGCCTTCCGAGCGCGCTGTCGAGCGTCACCAGCCCGTCTCCGATCAATCGCTCGCTGAGCCGGCTGCGCTTTGCCGCGCGCACTGCAGCTGCCGCGTAGCATTTTACGTCCGAGGGCAGCGGCACGATGTCTTTCCCTGCCGAGATCGAGCCGTGGCGCAGGTCGGTGATACCTGCGCTACGCGCCTTGCTTAAGCGTGTGAGCGGCATTGAGTACGGGCTCAAGTCCATTGCAAAATCGAGACCATGGCCCCCGCGCTCCAACGGCGCTCCGTGATGCGGCGTACCCAGAAACACGAGCTTACCGAGGTGCTTTAACCAATCGTGCCCTGCCTGGCGTGCGTGATGACAGGCACTGCGAGCCACAAGTCCCCCCATGCTGTGACCCATGATCACCACTTCATTCAGCGGCGTCGGCCAATTCCCGATCAGCGTCTCCAGCATTTCAGCAAGTTCGCGGCCATTACTCGTGATATGCAGGCCGCTGTTATAGCGCAAGTAGAGTGGCAGATATCCGAGGTCACTGGCGAGCGCTGCTCCGTGGTCATGTCCATCGCGACTCCACTGCCGGTCGTTCATGCAGAGCCCGTGTACAAGCAGCAGCAGTTTGTTATCAGGCATCAGATCACTGTGCTGTTCGAGCACACTCGATGGATCGTGGATGTCGACCCGTCGACCGTCATGACGCAGGCTCATGTCCATGGCCAGCGGGTTTCCGGTCCGCACAAGATAGTCGCCATACACGCCGTTCGCCACGGATCGGTATGCGTCCAGCGCCGGCGACGACTCTCCCTCCGGCAGTAAGGTTGTGACACCCGAGAGACTGGCATCGACAGCGCGTCCGACGAGACGTATGCCCCCTCTGACACAGCGGTAAACAAAACCCGTGATACCGCCCGGGCGATCAGTCGTCGAAGCACCCAGGGGACCTGGCCGCAGCTGAATGGTGCGGTGCATCTTCTCGACGACCTCGGCAACGGAGTCTGTCGCGTCGATGGCCATG
>Ga0224513_10000299_pt1 | contig 18386 bp, 14 predicted proteins | sample SF_May12_sed_USG_5_FD_169109 | JGI IMG/M metagenome (GOLD analysis project Ga0224513, IMG submission 169109) | Sediment microbial communities from San Francisco Bay, California, United States - SF_May12_sed_USGS_21 | ecosystem: Environmental > Aquatic > Marine > Sediment | place: USA... | reverse complement strand
CCAACATCGTCTTCTTCTCGCTCGCCGACGATTCACCTCTCGATGCCGGCGCGCTTTCCGCCAGGCTCGCGGAAGACGGTCTCCTGTGCCACCCGCTGGGAGGTGACAGCATCAGGATGGTGACGCACTATCACATTGGCGACGACGACATTGAAAAGGCTGTGGAAATTACGGCGAAGGCGTTGGGTAAGAATTAGGAATTAGGAATTAGGAATTAGGATTCTTACCCACACCCCGGGCAATTTCGGATTTCGGATTTCGGATTTTCCCAACCACCCGGAACCCCACAGATCACACAGATAAACACAAACGACCCTCTCTGTGCGGATCTGCGTCATCTGCGGGCAATCTTGGGCGGGCGGGGGATAACTCAAAACTCAAAACTCAAAACTCATAACTCAAAACTAGTTCTTGCGCTTTGAATCCATCTGACTGCGCAGCTCCGGGATATCCAGCTCTTCGGTCGAGGCAAAGCGCCAGCCGGTCTTCTCTTCCCGCCACAGCACGGTGGCGGTGCAGGGTTCGGTGATACTTCCGACAACATAGCCCTTGGTGCCCTCGTAACGGCCCCAGACCACGAACTGGATATCGATCCGCACTTCGCCTTCGCCCACCACGGGCTCTGAGAGCAGGGAGTCGACATCGAGATCGTCATAGGTCTCCACGGTCTCGTTGAGGTAGCCGGCGAGGGTTTCGTATTTGAGGCCCCACGGATCAGAGTAGCCACGAGAAATCCCCGCCATGACCGCCAGCAGTTGCTCCTTCTCGAAGGCCTCGATGGTTGCAATGAACTTACGCTTCACCACCTCACCTGGCGAGAAGTAGTGACGCAGCGAAATGAAGCCCACCACGACCAGAACCGACAATCCGACGAGGGCCGATCGTTTCGACATGTTGGCAGTCTACTTGAACGTGGGAATCGCAGCCGAATCTCAACTGTGTCACATAGTTGAAGTACCATTGAATGGAGGGGAATCGCTTCGTAGAGAGGAGCGGAAAGGCCCCGTGCCGAGCGGGATACCGAGGGTTGAAGGTCGGTGCACCGTTGATTCCCTAACAAGGAGTGACCCGATGCGATTGGAAAGAGCCGCAACCATCGTAATCCTCACCATCCTGGCGTTGACCGTGCCGGCGATTGCGGGCGGTCAGAGTTTCAAGATTGTCGCTAACGGGGCAAATGGTGCCGAGACGATCAGCAAGCAGCAACTCGAGGATATTTTCATGAAAAAGGCGGGCGCCTGGAGCGGCGGCCAACCCGTCATCCCCGTGGACCAATCGGCGAGTTCCAGCACACGCCACGAATTTTCCAAGGTGATCTTCGGCCGCGATACCAACGCGATCAAGAGTTACTGGCAGCGTCAGATCTTTTCGGGGCGTGGAGTGCCGCCGCCGGAAAAGGGGTCCGACGATGAGGTTCTCGCGTTTGTCAGGGTGAATTCCGGCGCAATCGGATACGTGTCGTCCGACGCAGACATCGGATCGGGAGTCAAGGTGTTGGAGATCACCAATAAATAGCCCGGAAACGATCGTGGAAGCACAGCGCTGGAGCAACTAAACAGGGGAGTTTCGTCGTGCTAAATCGTCTCAAGCTCGCGCACAAAATGTTCTTGTTGCCAATTTTGGCTGGCCTCGCGGTGCTGGTCATTTTCTTAGCGATCCAAACCAGCAGCGCCCGTACGGCGAGGCTCGTCGAGCGCATCGACGACGGTTTCATTCCAAAACTCGATCTGTCACGAGACCTCGTCGAAACCCTGGCAACCATCCAGCGCGGGCTCCAGGACGCCGCTGCCGCGGCGGACCCGGAGATCCTGGACGAGACCGATCAACTTCGTGAAGGCTTCATGACCCGTCTCGAGAACGCACGAGACAATCCCATCATCGAAACGTTAGATATCGAGCTCCTCCAAGAATCGTTCAACAGATATTACGATCTGGCACGAAGAACCACCTTCCGTCTGATTAACCAGGAGACCGGCGACTCGGTTTTCGCCGCCATCCAGCAGATGAGATCCGAATACCTCAGCGTCAAGGAAAGCCTCGACGATTTTGCTGAAAGCGCTCGTGGCGAGGCCGACTTGGCGGTGGCAAATGTGAAGTCCAGTCAGAAGAAGGCGCTCAACCTCGTCATCCTTGTCATGCTGAGCAGTGGTGTGGTTCTTGGGGTCCTTTCCTATACGGTGACCCGGGCGATCGTCAAACCCCTGGCAGAAGTAGTCCGCGTCGCCGACCAGGTGGCAAACGGCGATCTCACCGAACGTCTCAAGATCGAAACCAGTGACGAAGTCGGACAGACAAGCAGGGCCCTCAACCAGGCGTTCTCGCAGATGGGCTCAGCCATCAAGACAATCGCGGATAATTCGCGTTCACTCAAGGGTGCCTCGGAAGAGCTGACATCGGTCAGCCACCAGATGGCCGCAAGCGCCGAGGAAACCTCGGCCCAGGCGATGGTGGTTTCGGCATCCGCCGAGCAGGTGAGCCACAATGTGGAAACAGTCGCTACAGGCGTCGAGGAGATGACGGCGAGCATTCGTGAGATCTCCGACAACGCCCATGACGCAGCAAGGGTCGCTACGGAGGCAGTAGAGGAGGCGGAAAACACGGCCGCGACAATCGCCAGGCTCGACGAGAGCAGCGCGAGAATCAATGACGTCACCAAAGCGATCACTTCGATTTCGGAGCAGACAAATTTATTGGCCCTCAACGCCACCATCGAAGCGGCACGTGCTGGTGAATCGGGCAAGGGGTTTGCAGTGGTTGCCAACGAGGTGAAGGAACTCGCCAGGGAAACGGCGTCAGCGACCGAGGAAATCGGTTCCCGAGTCGAAGAGATTCAAAATGACACTCGGAGTGCAGTCACGGCGATCGGGAAGATCGGGACCATCGTCAAGCGGATCCACGAAATCCAGAACACGATCGCGAGTGCCGTCGAGGAGCAGACCGCGACCACCAACGAGATCAGCCGCTCCGTGTCAGAGGTTGCCGGCGGGAGCTCGGAAATTGCCAAGAGCATTTCCGGCGTCGCGACCGGGACCCAGGACACCGCTTCGGGAGCAGCTTCCGCCCAGATGGCGGCTGAAGAGCTGGCCGAAATGGCCGCCCAACTCAAGCAGCTTGTCGAGAAGTTCAGCTATGACGACTCCGAGGCATAGCCGCCCAACCCTATATATTCATCGTCGGCGTAGGGTGGGCCTTGGCCTACCTTCTGGCTTCAAAGACCCATGGTGGGCTGAAGCCCACCCTACCGGCCAGACGCAGGATGCGGGGTGCAAGGTGCAAGGTGCAGCCAGATCGTAATTCATGCCGCTCTTCTTTTCTCTGCTCATTAGGGCGTTCAATTTTTTCCCGCAGATCACGCAGATAGACGCAGATGACATCTCAAGGGTCTGGGTCTTTATCTGCGTTATCTGCGTCATCTGCGGGCAGGGATGGGACGGACCCGCGGATCTAGCTTCCAGGATCCAGTACCGGGAGGTTGGTCGATCCGTCACGCCCGAGGCGTTCGGCCGAGCCGACGATCGATCGCCCACCGATAGAGCTCGACATAGCGCGCCGCCGAAGCGTCCCAGGAGAAGCGACGCTGCATCGCCAGTGACCGCATCGCCAAAATGTCTTCAGGCCGGTTATACCAGGCCCACACCGCCCAACCCACCGAGTTGGCGATCGCCTTCGGGGTGAGGTCGTTGAAAACGAAACCGGTGCCTTCGCCGGTTTCTTCGTTGTAGCTCTCAACCGTATCGGCGAGGCCGCCGGTTCGACGAACGATGGGCAGCGTTCCGTACCGAAGAGAGTACATCTGGCTCAGCCCGCAGGGTTCGTAAGCGCTCGGCATGAGGAATAAATCGGCGCCGGCCTCGATCAAGTGGGCGAGCGGATCGTTGTACTCGAGCGCCACCGCCAGGTTGGGGAGTTTTTCGGCAAGGGTCGCCAACTCTTCCTCGCACCAGGCATCTCCGGTGCCAAGAATTACGAATTGGAGTTCGAGTTCATCGCAGATCGACCACAGGCTGCCGTGCGTCGGCCCACACAACTGGCCGAAGCCCTTTTGATCGACCAGTCGGCTGATCATCGCCACAACCGGCACCTTCGGGTCAACCTCGAGACCCATCGCCTGCTGGAGGGCAGCCTTGTCACTGGCCTTTCCGCTGAGGTCCTGGTGCGAGTAGTTGGCCGGGATATGGAGGTCTGTCTCGGGATTCCACACCTCGTAGTCCATGCCGTTGAGCACTCCAAACAGGTCTCGCCCCCGCCGACGGAGCAGGGCGTCGAGACCGCATCCGAACTCCGGGGTCTGGATCTCTTCAGCGTAAGTGGGAGACACAGTGGTCAGAACGTCAGCGTTGTGGATGCCGGCCTGCAAGAGGTTGAGGCCGTCCGGCGTTTCAAATCCGGCACTCGAGTAAAGGTCCGGCGACACCGGAAGTTGCCTGAATTCCTCCTTCGGGAAAACCCCCTGGTGCCCAAGGTTATGGATCGTGAGCATCGAACCGGTTTCGGCAAACTCTCCCTCGAGCTCACGTGCGTTGAGGCAGACCGGGACTATCGCAGAGGGCCAGTCGTGGGCATGCATCACGTCGGGAACCCAGTCGAGCGCCCGGCAGAGCTCAAAGGCTCCCCGACTGAGAAGGGCAAATCGCTGCAGATTGTCGGAAAAACCCGGCTCTCCCCGGGTTCCATATATGCCGTCACGCCCGTACAGGACCTCGTGGTCAAGGAAATAAACCGGCACCTCGGCATCGGGAAGCCGGCTTTGGTAGACAGCACACCACTCGTCCTTTTCGCCGAGCGGTACTCCCAGAGGGCCGTTGATGCGCTGCATACGCCCAATGTCGATCGAGTAGTAGCGCGGGAGGATGACCCGCACGTCGTTTCCCTGCCGCTGAAGCTCCGCCGACAACGCCGCCACCATATCGCCGAGCCCGCCCGCTTTGGCAAAGGGAACGACCTCGCTGGAAATCATGAGGATTTTGAGACCAGGCTCAGGCAATGCGACCTCCACAACGATCGCCACGCATCATAGCTGAGTCAGAGGGGCTAAAACCGGAACGCGCTTCCTGCGTCAGCGAGGATGGTGCCACCCTTCACATTGTTTGCCACCGACAATGAGACGCGCGGCGCATCATCGACGACACAGGTGCCACTCTTCGCATTGTCTGCCCTGGAAGCGCGACCGGCATCATGGTGATCGAGTCAGACAATGCGAAGGGTGGCACCTTGCACGACGAAGCGGAAACGCGCTCTTGAATGGCGGGGTGGTACCGGTGTCGCCGATGCAGCCATGCGCCCCTAATGGGCGGCACGGCCCTCTGCTCCGAAGCCATTCAACGTCAAATAAGAGAGTCCTCCATCCAGCCAAGGCGTGATATTTCGATGCGGTCCGGATCGGCAACGCCGATTCCGTACTGGGTCTCAGCGATTTGAATGTGGTGTGGCGGTGGCCTCATGGGCCGATCGTCTCCGAAATAGAGCTTCCGTTTGGCCTCGATGATGCGGGCCCCCGTTGCATCCACGGCCACCGGGTCAGCTCCGAGGATCAGGCCGCCGTAGGGCCAGATGAATTCCCGCGAGAAGCTGTGCGGCCCGGTCGAGTTGAACTGTGGGGTCAGCATCACCAGCACGTTCAGGCGCACCTTGCCCTTGATCTCCGGACGCAGCCATATCGAGCCGAGAGGAGCACAGGCATCGCCGTGGTAGTCGGGATACCGCTCGGTGAAGGTGATGAGGTTCTTGATACAGGTGCCGAGGCCCGACCAGTCATGGGTGCGCATCGGCCGCGTATTGATGAACGCCGTGGCGCGCTGGAAAACAAGGTTGGATTTCACATTGCGGTCGTCAACGGCAATGTCCGCTGGCGCCACACCCACGCGCTCGAGTTCGATTCGCATCGCCTCCTCGAGGGCCGCAGGAGTCGGCAGACGTCCCCACTCGTTGCTCTTGATGCCGACCACATCCGATGGCGAGAAGAGCTGCCGCCACCCGGCCGCCGCGTCCTTCTCCCCCACCAGCTCAGCGACACCTTCGTTGAGCATCCGATGGAGGCCCTTCGGATCGGGTTTCCATTCTTCGTCGAGGACCTCACGATCGCGAATCAGCACCACCTTGCTCGTAGGAGGTTGGTCGCCCTGATCGGCCCCCGCCCGGCCACCGAGGAGCCCCGCCGCGGCGGCGCCGGTTCCGACCGAAAAAAAGTCTCTGCGGCTCAGCTTGTTGTTGCCCATCACTCGCCTCCAAACGCGGCCGCAAGCAGGCCGTCGCCCGCCGCCTGCGGTTCCGGTGCAAGGACCGCGGCGAGCCGCGAGCCCCGTCTCCTGACAGCAATGCCTGCCTCGATCGCCCCGCCTTCGGCCAACTCTGTGGTCACTTCATCGGGGTAGTCCACGAGCAACAGCCAACCACCGCCCTTCGGGCGTTGATAGCGACCGACGACAGCATCGACCTCGGGCCCGAATTGGAGAGCGTTTTCGTAGCCCAGGTAGACGACGCCGTTGAGGATTTCCTGGGTGTGGAAAAACCGGACCGACCTCGGATCGAGACCGTCGGTTGGCAATTCCGCCACAAGCGGCGGTACTTCGCCAACCTCTCTCATCGCGTCAGCCGTAGCGCGGCCAAGGGCGAGAACCGCATCTTTCGAAGCCGCGCTTTCTCCCTCGGCATAGACCGATCCAAACCAGTGACCCTTCCAGAACGAGAGCCAACCGTGGCGGAACAGTCCCCCTTGTCCGATGTCGACATCCTCTCCATCGCGATCGTGGGTGAAGACCCCGAAGGCATCCGCCGCTGAGGCCTGCTCGAATAGATCGAGCACAATGTCAGGCTCGCCCTCGGGGCCCGAATAGCGTCGCGACAAACACCGCACCATGCCGTAGGCCATGTAGACCTCTGCGTGGCCATCGATGTAGGAGTAGATCGACTCGGTGTCATAGATCTGACCTTCGTCGACCGACCGCCAGCCAGCCACCTCGATTGGTAACACAGGATCCGCGGTGCCGCTGAGGTCGGATCGTTGAGCGTCACCCGTACAAGCCATCAGCGTTCCAAAAAAGCCAACACCGACGACTGCCAGGATTCGAGACCACTGACATGCCATGACTTCTCCCTCTCCGTGTGATCCACTCGGTGATGATAGCAAGGGAAGTGGCCCTCATAGAAAATGATCCCACGTATGGGTTACAGTACGCGCGTGCGAAACTGTGGGCTCCGTGTGTTCGTTGCGATCCTGGCGATCGTGGCCCTCGATGGTTGCGATCGAGAGCCGCAGCCCGAAATGACCGGGCCGGAGGCGCACAACATCATCATCGTCCTCGTCGACACCCTGCGTGCCGATCACATGAGCCTCTATGGGTACCAACGGCCTACCACACCATTTATCGACACATTCGCGTCTGGGGCGATAGTATTCGAACGGGCGCGCTCGCAATCCGCATGCACCTTTCCATCGGTGAACTCGCTGCTCACTTCTCGCTACGCATTCGACTTCTACATCCAGGGTGAAGGCCAGATGGGGATCCCAGCCGAGTATCCGACCGTTGCCGAGATCCTGCGCGCCCGGGGTTACCACACGATCGCCGTGTCAGCGAGCCCGATTGTCCGCGCGACACCCAGCAAGGAAAACCCGAACGGCGGTTTTGGCGCCGGCTTCGATGTCTTCGACGAGAGTTGTCTTTGGGGCGACGCGGCATGTGTCAACGAGCGTGCGATGGAGCTCCTCGAAGAGGTGCAGGAACCGTTCCTTCTGTACCTCCATTATATGGATCCTCACAGTCATTTCGCACCGCCTGCCACTCATCAGAATCAGTTCGCCGGGCCCTATGACGGACACGATTTCATCGCTGCCGGAGATTTCAACCCGATTGCCGAGATGCTCTATAACAACGGCCCGGAGATTGAAATCAGCGACCGTGACCTGCAGCATCTCGTCGATCTCTACGATGACGAGATCCTGTACTTCGACGGTCAGCTCGAGCAGCTCGTCGCATCACTCGGCGAGGACAACCTGTTGGATCGCTCACTGCTCGTTTTTACCTCCGACCACGGTGAGGAATTCCTCGAGCACGGACATATAGGGCATTGCCGCGGAGTATGGGACACGCTCACCCGCGTCCCGCTCTTGATGAAATTCCCCAGCATTGATGACGGAGTTCGGGTCGACGCTGCAGTGCAACTCGTAGACGTTCTTCCAACCTTGCTCGACGAATTCGGCTTCGATGACGCAGGCGTCCCTTTCGAGGGCACCACCTTGCGTCCACTGTTTGAGGGCGGCAAGCCGACAAGGATGTACGCGTTCACCGATCAGAGCAAGTACCGCGCGGCAGATGACGGGCGGTGGCAGTTCATACTCGACGGCGTCGAATCGAAGGTGACGTTGTACGACCTCCACGCCGATCCCCTCGAGAAGAATGATCTCTTTACCGCGAGCCACCCAGAGGGCGACAGATTGGGCGCCATCCTCAACGGCTGGCTGAAGGATACCGGTCAATGGGTTCGATTCGACGAGGCCCTCGCGGCGAGCAAGGCCAAGGAGGAGGAACTTCGCGCCCTCGGCTATCTGCGCTGACCGCTCAGCCCCTCGCAGAATTTGGGGTAGACTTCGCCCATGAAACCGGTTTCGATTCGAGCCACCGCTGCAATACTCATTGCGCTTCCGTTGCTCTCGTGCGACCAACAAGCACGTCGGCCGCGGCCGGCACCAAAGAACGTGATCGTCGTGATGGTCGACACACTCCGCGCCGACCACATGAGCGCCTATGGGTACGAACGTGAAACCACGCCGTTTATCGAGAGATTCGCGTCGCAGGGATTCGTCTTCGAACATGCGCGATCCCAGGCCAGCTGCACGTTCCCCTCGGTGAATTCGCTGCTCACTTCGCGCAATCCAGCCATTTTCACCCGCCAGGAGGAGGGTCAGCTCGGCATCCCGGACGAATACCCGTCGATTGCTGAGGTTTTGAAGGAGCACGGCTACCGTACGATTGCGGTCTCGGCGAGTCCGATCGTTCGTGCCAGCCCGAGCGAATTCAACCCGATTGGTGGCTTTGATCGTGGATACGACACCTTTGTGGAAGATACGCTGTGGCTTCCAGGCGGACAGGTCAACCGCGCCATCGCCAGAGAACTCGATACTCTCGAAGAACCGTTTTTCCTATACGCCCATTACATGGATCCGCACGGACCCTACCGACCTCCGGAGAGATATGAAAAGCGTTTTGCCGGAGAATACGACGGTCACGAATTCATTCGTCGAGGCAACCCGGTTCCCATCGGGGAGATGCTGTACAAGAATGGGCGCCATTTCGATATCACCGACCGCGATATCCAACATCTGGTTGATCTTTATGACGATGAGATCCGCTATTTCGATGGCGTATTTCGGCGTCTCATCAAAAACCTGGAAGACCGTGATCTGCTCGACAACACACTCATCATCATCTCCTCCGACCACGGAGAAGAATTCCTCGAACACGGTCACATCAAGCATTGTCGCGGTGTCTGGGACACAGTCACCCGCGTTCCGTTGATTTTCCGATTCCCCGGCGTCGAGGGTGGGCAACGGTTCGGCAGCGCTGTTCAGAACCTCGATATCGTTCCGACCATTCTCGACTACCTCGAGATCGAGCCAGAGGGTCTCAATCTCGAAGGCACGAGTCTCCTCCCCGTCCTCGAAGGAGATGGGCCATCGCGAGAATTCGCCTTTGCCGATCAGCGGGCCTATCGGTCAGCCGACGACGGTCGTTTCCAACTCATCCTGAATGGCGAGAACGGCGTCGTGACCCTCTACGATCTCATTTCGGACCCACTCGAACAGCACGATCTGTTCAGGAGCGACCATCCCGAGCTCGCGCGGCTGAGCGATGCCCTCAACATGTGGCTCACCGATACAGGCCAATTGATGCGTTTCGACGAAGAAATCGCGGCCGCCAAGAAAAAGGAGGAGGAGTTGAGAGCGCTGGGCTACCTGGAGTGAAAGAGGAATTAGGAATGAGGAATTAGGAATTAGGAATTTCCACCCCTTCTCCCTGAATTTCGGATTTCGGATTTCGAATTCTCCACCCGCATCCCCAGAGAAAACGCGGAGGGTGGGTGGGCGGCATTCCTAATTCCTCATTCCTAATTCCTCATTCAACTTTGAGGTAGCCGAACGCCTCGAGCCGCTCACGCTCGCGCGGGCTCAACTCCACCTTGGAGATTTCGGATCCAGATCCGATCTTCCTGTGGAGCGCCAGAGCTTCCTCCTTCCGGGCGCGCACAAGCTCCTCGAGCGCGCGAAGCCGATTCGGGTCCAACTTCGCGAGGTTGATCAACTCTTCCGAATCTTCCGTGAGATGGAAGAGGCCGGCAGCACCTGTCTCGTAATTGAATTCTGCCTTGTAGCCATCCACCACCACGGCCCGATCCAGAGTGCCGAGAAAGACCGGGGCTTCATTGTCGCGTTGATGGAGTGGTATGCCCGGTAAATCTGCCCTTGAAAGTCCAGCAAACTCGAGCAGGGTCGGTGCCAGATCCACCGCCGAACATGGCTCCCGATTTACGACGCCACCACGATTGCTGCCTGGCCATTTAATCAGGAGCGGCACCCGAACGACCTCATCGTACAGGGTGGTATGGCTCAGACTCCCGTGTTCTAAAAACTCTTCGCCGTGGTCGCTGGTTACCACCACGAGCATCTGGTCCCATTGTCCGCTCCTCCGCAAAACATCGAAAAGACTCCCCAGCGACTCATCGAGGTACCTCACTCCGGCACCGTATGTCCTGCGGAGAATTTCGCCATCCTCTGCCTCCAAGGGCACCTCGCCACCCGCCAGGCCCTGAAGGAACTCTGAAGAACACAGATCCTGGCGGCAGCCGAAGCCTCTGACTCCAAAATCGTCGGCAATAGTCTGCTGATTGATTCCGGGTGCCTCATAGGGAAGTACATAGAGATCAGAGTGGGGCTCGAAAGTATGGAGAAAGAAGAAGAATGGCTCGTTCCGGTGTTCAAGCACCCAGTTCGCGGCATCACGAGCCTGACGACCAATTCGCCACCGATTGACCTGGTAATTGTCAAAACCCTTTGCAAATCCCCACCGAGGGCTCAGCCAGCCACAATCGAATACCTGCGCTGCAGTCGAAAACCCAGCCTCGCGGAATCGGTCCGCGAGAGTCGGAATCGCGGGATCCATGGCCTGGTCGCGGAGTTGCGCGCGGTGGGTCGCGGGATCGTATCCGGTCAACATCGACGCATGCGAAGGTTTGGTCCAGTTTGCCGCAGCGTAGTGTGCTGTCCAGGCCTCAGCCTCGGCCGCCAGCTGGTCGAGGTTCGGGGTACCGAGATCGCCTCCAAAAACACTCCCCGAAAAATCGGCCCGGAGAGTGTCAACCGAAACCAAAAGAACCTGCAACGGCTGTTTCTTTGCCCGTTTCTTAGACCGCACCAGCTGATGAATTGTCGCCTCGCGCAACAGGAGGGCGCAGCCCTCTGGCAAAATCGCCTCGAGGCCTAGCGTCACCCTTTTCCCGGCCAATGCCGCGAGGTCGACGCGCTGTTGCCACCAGCCCAGAGACGGATGGACCGGGATGGTGTGACGCAGATGAATCGAATTCTCGAGTCTCAGCTCCACATACAGGCTTCCATCCTCGAGAGCGACTCCAGAGTCCCGGCACGTCACAGCTCCCGCCAGCTCGAGAAACGGCTCGCGATGCAGTTCGAAATCTGCCTTCACCTGGAGGCCGGACATCACGGGTACGGCGACCCAGGTCTCATCGGCGAAGAAGGTCTCGTGGGCGGCAAGACGCTTCCCGTCAACCTGGAGCATTCCCCCAGTGACCAGGTCGATAGATTTCAAGAGCACCGGCTCGTCTCCACATGCGACCACACCGAGCATTGCCAGGATCAGGAGGCGCATTCGTGGCAGTTCCATACGCTCAGTAATCCATCACAGGTAGCCGAGAGCCTTGAGCTCCTCGATGACCTCCGGCGATGCAGCGCCGCTGTGCATCGCCTCTCCTTGAGACCGCATAGCGTCAAAGGTCTCGGTCAACAACCGAATGAGCTCGGCGATATCGGGTTCGGACGACTCACACACATTGTTGATTTCGAACGGATCCGACCCGAGGTCATAGTACTCGCAGGATCCCCCAGTGTTGATGATCAGTTTGCGATCATCACTTCGGGTGGCGTATACGTCTCCAGGCAGCCAACCCTCCTTGATTCGGCGCTCATCCGCGGGTCGCCGTTCTGCATACGATTCTGTGACCATCCACTGCGCCTGCCAATCGCGCAGCAGCGGCAGCATCGACTGACCAACCGCCGGAATCGCCTGCGTCTCCATGGACGATCCCACGAGGGCGGCAATGGTCGGCGCCACGTCGACCAGACGGACCATCTTGTCCACTCGTCCGATCGCGAGCCTATCGGTCGGGCTGTGGACCAGGAGGGGAACACGAATCTGTTCGTCGTAAATGTACTGGCCGTGGCCCATACGATGGTGGTTGCCGAGCCCTTCACCATGATCGGAGGTGATGAACCAGATTGATCCATCGAGGAGGTCGAGCGTGCCAAGCTCATCGTAGAACCGTTCCAGGGCCTGGTCGACCGCATACAATTGGCCATCATAGCGATTCATGGATCGTACGATCGGCGCGACACCTTCGGGCTGCTCCGCCGGCAGCCCGTGGTGTTCGATGAGCCATCGCCGCAGTTCAGCGCCCTGCAGTTCCGCATTTTTCCTGACCCACCTCACCTTTTCCCGTTGCAGGTGTTTCGGAGCAAGCCACTCATGAACATCGTAGAGATGGATCCAAACGAAGGACTTTGTATCACCGGCGCCATTTTTCCCCAGCCACTCGAAGGCCCGGCTGAGAACAGCGTCGGCTGGTTCGTACGCCTCCGACGAGCTGAAATGATCAAATCCGGCAGTGAGCCCGTTGAGAAACTTCACCGGTGTGAAAGCGGCTGTCCGATACCCCCGCTCCGAGAGTAGCTCTGCGATCGTAAGCAGCTGATCGTCAAGCAGCTCGCCGTTGACCAGGAGACGGTGTTGGGCTGGTTGCAGCGAGGTGAAGAGAGAGGCGTGACTGGGTGCTGTGTGGGAGCATGAGCTGAATGCCTGATCAAACACGACGGATCTGTCAGCGAGGCCGTCGAGAAATGGCGACACGCCCCGTGGATACCCGTACGCTCCCAGGTGATCCGCGCGAAGCGTATCGATGGTGACGAGGATGATTCGTTGTGAAGGCGTTGGTGGCGCAGAACAAGCCCCGGCCGCAAGCAACAGCAGCATCGATGCCGCGCCTTTGGCGCAAGTTCCGGGGCGCTTCAGGAACAAATTCCGGATCTTGTCGCCAACAACCGTGTGAGTTTTCGATACCGGTCGCACCTACCCGCATCCCCTTTCCACCATCGAAACCGCAACCAAGAATACCGCGGATCCAGTTACCGTGATTGTTCTTTCAGCGAGACCTCGGTTGCATAGAGCTCGTTGTATCGATGGGAGGTGGCGACAAGCGACGCCGAGGCGACTTTCCAGTGGGATGACAGCACCTCGCCGAGCGATTTCGTCACCTCGGCGGCGCCGAGCCGTCGCGCGCGGACCAGCAGGCGAAGGACATGCCGAGCATTGGCTACGGTCTGCCGAGCGAGACCGGTCAAGGGGCTCGGGTCGATTGTCTGCAGAACCTGGCGATACACCCGGACGGCGAGGACGGTGTCAACGCCCGGCGCGAGGTGGCCTGCGCGGACCATGTGATCGATCAGGAATGCACGGTGCCAATATTCGGTGAGCGCCGCGGTCGCATCCTTGACCGCAAAGATGTAAATGATCTTTCTCCACAGGCGACGGAGGATGTAGCGACCGACCATGAACGGTACCGCAATACATCCGGTCCAAGAAAGTGAGCCGTTCACCGGACGAGCCAGTTGGGCTTTTGTCGACGACGCAACCTCCGATTCCCTGACCTTCGCGATCCTGCCCGGTATCCGCCTTCTGAAAATAGTTTCGAAAAACAGGTCGACCAACGGCAACGGAATCAACACCGAGAGCCCGGCACAGGTCGCGTCGGCAAAGACAGCCCACTCAAATTTCGGATTTCGGATTTCGGATTTCGGATTTGCCACCCGGCCTCCTCAAGTTCAGGGTACAAGGTAGAGGGTTCAAGTCCCACCCTCTCGCCCAGCAGACGGCTATACGGGGCACCCACCCGCACACGGCAAAGTTTCAGGAGTGTGGGTGGAGTTTTTCATTCCTCATTCCCACCTCAGGTTGCCCGCAGATGACGCAGATTGACGCAGATCCAACCAGAAAAGATCGTCTGTGCTTTTCTGCGTAATCTGTGGGTTATCGGGTGGGTAGGGAAAATCCGAAATCCGAAATCCGAAATCCGAAATTGATGGACGGGTCGGAATTCCTAATTCCTAATTCCTAATTCTTAATTCTTCGCCTGCTACACTCCAAACTTATGTACGAACATGAACTCCAGGTAGCCGACAAGATCGTCGCCGAGGTCTGCGGCCTCACCCGTCGAGTCCAGGATCGAATCGTCGCCGCGGGCGATTCTCTCGCAAAGGGCGACCGTTCCCCGGTAACCCTCGCCGATCTCGCGGCCCAGATCGTGGTCAGTCATCGTCTCAAAGAGGCTTTCCCTGGCGATCCCCTCCTCGCTGAAGAGGACTCTGGAGCTCTGGAAGCCTCGCCCGAGATGGCCGAGCGGGTCTTCGAGCAGGCGCGGCGGAACATTTCCGATATCACGCCGGAGGCAATGATTGAGGCACTCGACCGCGGTGACCACACCGGCGAGGGTCAACGCTATTGGGTCCTTGACCCGATCGATGGCACCAAGGGCTTTCTGCGCGGCGATCAGTACGCTGTCGCCCTAGCGCTGGTAGACGGCGGCAGGGTCGTCGTCGGTGTTCTCGGCTGCCCAAACCTGCCGGCGCCCACCAGCAGGGTGTCCGACACCATAGGATTTCTGTTCAGCGCAGCCGCCGGCCGCGGCACCATCACACGCCCTCTTGACGGCCAGGACTCCGATTCAGCCCGGGTCGACGAGGTCACTGAAACGTCAGACGCGGTATTCTGCGAATCGGTGGAAGCGGCCCACGCGGCGCACTCGGTTCAGGCAGGTATCGCCTCTCGTCTCGGGATCACGGTGCCATCGTTTCGCATCGATAGTCAGTGTAAATACGCGGTGGTCGCCCGCGGCGAGGCTTCTATCTACCTTCGGCTACCGCGGGACACCAGCTATCGGGAGAAGGTCTGGGACCATGCCGCCGGCTCACTGGTGTTGGAGGAAGCGGGTGGTCGGGTCAGCGACCTCGATGGCCGGCCTCTCGATTTCTCCAAAGGCCGGCTGCTCGGCAACCACCGCGGCATTGTCTGCACCAACGGCGCGATCCATGACCAGGTCCTGGCCGCCTGCCGCGCCGAGCTGGGGCTGGATTAACCACCAGCCGACCCGATGCTCGATGCTCGATGCTCGATGCGACAAGATGGTCGGTCCCTTTCCGTTTTTGTTAAGGAATGGGTGGGCGAAAATCCGAAATTCGAAATCCGAATTCCGAAATCTCGGCCCTGGTGAGCGGATTGAGTATCCAGTATCGAGAATCGAGTATCGGACTCAGGAGACTGGCGGCAGGATGGATCCGGAGCTTTCGAACTTGACCGCTCGTTTGCCGGTCGTGCAGGACATGCAGGCTGGCGCTGACTTGATGACATGCTCGACAAATACCGCCTCGGGCATGTAATAGAGCGCGTCCACCCCGAGCTCGACCCGGACCTCCTCGACATCGCCGTTGAAGCGCGCGCCGATGAGCTCATTCTGAGTCGGAGTGTTGATTCCCTGGAAACAGGAGTCAATCACCATCGGCCACAGGGTGCCGAAGTAAATCTTTTTGGCGCCCGCAGCACGAAATGCTCGAACGATGCGGTGGGCGTTGGTGCCGCGGACAATACTGTCATCAACCAGGAAGATCGTGCGCCCCTCGACCGCTTTGGCGTCGACCCGAAAGTCGAGCATCGCCGCCTCGTCCCGTGCCTCCTGGGTCTCCTCCATAAATATGCGGCCACCGTAGCGGTACTTTGAGACCGGCGTCGCATATTGCAGCGCCGACGTTTCGAGCTCTTTCTCGAGCTTCTGTGCAAAGGCCTCGGCGCCGGGAATCGGCGAGTGCGGAATTGGGACAACGAGATCGATTTCGCGCACCAGTTCAGGCTCTTTTTCCAGGAGAAGCACTGCCAGAGTCCTGCCAGCCCGCCAGCGGAATGAACGGATTTTGTCGCCCATCATCTTCGATTCGACGTCTGCAAAATAAATGAGCTCGAAAGCACACGGGCGCGGGTCCTTCTGAACGACGATTCTTTGGTCGACTTCCAGGTCACGACCGATGAAAAGAGCGGCCCCGTGTGGCACGTCTCCCAGGACCTCGAATCCGTTCTGCTCCAGTGCCAGGGTTTCGGAAGCAATCATCACCGTCTCGCGCCCGTTACTGCGGCGGCGGCCGATCACCATCGGTCTGAAACCGTGCGGGTCACGGAAGGCGAACAGCCCACCCGCTGTCGCCATCACGGCGGAGAAAGCCCCCGTAACCCTTTTCTGAGTCTCGGCGACGGCGCGGAAGAGAAGTTCCTTCTCCGCGGCAGTCGGATCCAGCCGCCGGAAGTGTTCGACCCAGAGGCTGACCACGCGAAGTAACGCCTCGCCATCACAGTTGGCGGCCAGCGCCTGCGAATGACCCTCCAACTCGGCTTCGATCTGCGGCACGTTCGTGATGTGTCCGTTATGGGCGAGAGCCATCGTCGTCATGGGATCGTAGAACGGCTGGGCATTGTTGGTGCCACCCGCGCCATAGGTCTTGTAGCGGGTGTGGGCGATCCCGAGATCGCCGCGAAGATGTGCGAGGGGCTTAAAGATGTCGTCGGCGAGGCCCTCTCCCTTTTCGAGCGACGCACTGCGGTGCACAGGGTCGAAAACGAAGAGGCCCGCATATGCCGGACCGCGGTGCTGGAGAAAGTGACTCCCATTGCCGAGGTCACCGACAACCGATCTCCCGTTGTTACTGATGACGCCGACAATGCCGCACATGCAACCCCCTCAGAAGGGCACACTATAGGACAGAATGAGGAATTAGGAATTAGTAATTGGGAATTCCCCCACACGCCCCACCGATACTGAGCGCGCGATCCTGAGATCAGCTCATCGCTGAATCGCCACGAAACCCATAAGAGCAGCTCACCAACAACGTCCTTTACACGATGCTATCCTCAATAATGAAGGATTCGATGCAACCAAATATCCTGTCCCCACGAGTGAAGATGGGAGGGAACCGATGAGAACGACCGGAACCCCGGCTTCGACCTCGTACCTGCACGCCTCGAGCGTGATCTTGATATGTTGTGCGGCATTTTTTCTCGCTCATGCTCCCGGAGCGGCCGGCGGGGAGAACGCTGCGATCGTGGTTCGCGGTTCGAGCACCCTTCAGCCCGTGGTCGACAAATGGGCGAACGCCTTCGGCCAGACGGAAGGAGCCCCAGCATTTGACATCGAGGCAACCGGAACCAGCGAGGGCATCGACGATCTCCTCGCAGGCCGCGCTGACATTTCTATGGCATCGCGCCCGCTGAAACCGGAAGAGGAATCTGCTGCACGCGACAAGGGGCTTGCTATCCGAGAAACTACCGTGGCACGCATGGGTATCGCGGTAATCGTCAATCGAGACAATCCGGTGTCTTCGGTCGCGGTCGGCAAGCTTGCAGAGATTTTTTCGGGTGAGGTCAAGAGCTGGCAGGCAGTCGGTGGGTCCGACGAACCCATCATCGTGGTTCGTAAGGACTCGGGGTGGAGCCCGGACTTTTTTCGCGAGAGGATCATGGGCGACAAGGAGTTTGTTGAAGACTCGGTGATGGTCGACTCGAAGGAAGGTGTCGTTGCCGAGGTCTCCAGCCGAACCTGGTCGATTGGTGTCACTGGAATGCCGGAAGCGATCCCTGCCCTCGACCGAATCAGCCTGATTCGACTCGACAGCGACGACTCCGACCAGGACTCGACCTACGCGTTAAGCCGACCACTGTTCTTGTTCACGATCGAGGACACGCCGACGATACGGAAATTCCTGGATTACGTCCTCACGGACAAATCCCAAGAGATGATCGTTGATACAGGGTTCTATCCAGCCCATCAGGCAGACGCAATGTCGGAGGACTGATAGAGCTGCCGACCGTTCATCAGTAGTCTCTGATCAGCGTCCTTCGGTGCAGGATGCAAGATACAAGATACAAGTCCCAACCATCTGTCTCATCCTGAAATAGGTTGGCACCCGACGTACTACCTCCATGAAGATCTTCCGGAGTGACGCCCTGATTTGAGCGCCGGAGGCGCGGCATATTCTTAGCCTGGGGCCGTGAGCCCCAGGCTAAGGACGA
>Ga0224513_10000296_pt1 | contig 18475 bp, 20 predicted proteins | sample SF_May12_sed_USG_5_FD_169109 | JGI IMG/M metagenome (GOLD analysis project Ga0224513, IMG submission 169109) | Sediment microbial communities from San Francisco Bay, California, United States - SF_May12_sed_USGS_21 | ecosystem: Environmental > Aquatic > Marine > Sediment | place: USA... | reverse complement strand
CTGGAAGATATGTTAAAACTTTGAGAGGATTACCACAAAAACAAAAATCATGTGATAACTGTTTTGGAAAAGGATGCAGAACTTGTAATTTTCATGGCATTTCAGAATTTGAAAGTGTTGAGGGTATCATTTCTAAATTCCTTTTTGAAAAAATTGGTGGAACTACAACTAAATTTACTTGGATTGGAGGTGAAGATAAATCTAGTCTTGTTTTGGGTACTGGTAGGCCATTTTTTGTTAAAATCCAAAATCCTCTTAAACGAAATCTAAAGTTATCCAGCGTTTACTCTGACTCTCTTAAAATTAATAATCTCAAACTAGTCAATGCATCTCCAAAAAAACCCCTCAAATTCAATTCTTCAATAACTGTGAAAATTTCTACTGAATCTGAAATCAATTCAAAAAAATTAAAAAAATTAAAAGTTCTTCCAAATAATCCTATAGTGGTCTATGATAACACTGGAAAACGTCTTGAGAAGAAAATTTTTAGTATAAAATACAAAAAAAGATCAAATAATGTGTTTACATTAATGATAAAAGCTGAGGGTGGCCTTCCAGTTAAGAGATTTGTAAGTGGTGATGATGTGTCGCCTGGAATTTCCAAAATCCTTGATATTCCTTGTACATGTCAAGAATTTGATTTTTTCGATATTGAAGTCAAATGGTAATCAAACATATGGCAGTATGATTTTTGAATATTATAAATCCCAGGTTTTAAATTCAATATTGATAATTTATTTGAAATGATGATGGCAGATGCATAATTGGATCAAATGACAATCACTAATAATTATTGATCATTAATCTGATCCCATTTGTTGATTTTATTTGGCTCTTGAACCTAAGTCAGTATTTTGAAATTCCATTCTATGTCCAACTTTGGAAAGGAATGGCAAAGACAGCCCACTAGTAGTACTTCAGAGCGTTTACACGGTCTGATAAAAAAGGATCAACCTCTAAAACCAAGGGTAGAAAATACGATCAAAGGGTTAAACCGACCAATATCAAAGTTAGACAATACATCAAAACAATTATCACAAAAAGAACAAAAAATCTTTAACCGAATCGTACAGGCAAAACAAAATGGTGATATTCATACTGCCAAAGCTCTTGCAAATGAACTGGTCCAAATTAAAAAGACTAGATCAATGATGGGAAACATGAAATTATCTGTAGAAAGAACACAGCTTAGATTAACGACTGTAAGTTCTGTCGGTGATGCTATAGTTTCCATGAGACCTGCAGTATCTGTAATGAAGGCCGTGGTTCCTGCAATGAATAATGTGATGTCTCAAGCAAGTAATGAAATTGAATCTATGGGAAATATGCTTGGAGATATGATGCCTAGCTCTTTAGGCGAAGGCAATTCTTTTGCTGATTCTGGAGTATCAGATCAAGAAACAGATTCTATTCTACAAGAAGCAGCAGCAGTTGTAGAAACACAAATTGGTGATAAATTCCCATCTGTTCCAACTAATTCTGGCAGTGTAGGTACATCTGTAAATGAATTCACAGGTTGATAGAGGATTTTAGAAAAATAAAATTATTTATTGTAATTTCAAATTCTATAAGATATGAGTGACTTAGTAATTTTATGTTGTAATGGTTTTTCTATCTGTTAAGAGCAATCTTTGCTGATTAAATATTTTTAATATAAATTAACAAAAAATAGGTTCGTCGGAAATGTCATCGGTTCACAACCGGGATGGGTTATTGAAGCGACTTCTTTGATTTCGTCGAACCTTAAACTGCGATTGTTTTTGAAGTACTTAAATGAAGATTTAAAATATCTTAACTGTCTTTTATTTTTTGTATTTTTCTATAAACATTTGTTTAATCAAAACCAATTCTTTTCCTCTACACCATTCCATAGAGACAAATCCAACATCAAATGCAGCCAGACATCTATTAGCAATTCAATTTGTGTTCTTTAAACTCATCATCAATCAAAAAATGCCTACCGCAGTTATCACAGAAGTTTGGAACAAAAAATACATCCTTACCTGGAATTCCTACTGGTGGTTTCATGAGAGTGTATGTGCATACAATTATTATAAAAAGATTGGTAAGAAAAATCAACATTATTGTATATTTTTAATCTCTGAAACACTTCTCAATTAATTTAGTTCTCTGGAAATCTTATTGCCACGATACATTTACGGTGAGGATGTGCGATTTGAAAATATAGTTTAGTACAGAATAATTATCATCAGATCGTGTAGCTATACAAGAACGAGTTAAAAGCGAAACATGCACAATAATTTTGAAATGAAACAAATCTTAAAACGAAAAATCAATCCGGATTCTTTTGACCGAGAAACTGTTCTGTTAGGTATTTGGGAAAACAGAGATAGTTAGATTTTTTCCTAATTGGTTCTCTTTTTACTTCAAACTTTCATACCATCATTGCCACGATACATTTACGGTGAGGATCCCGCATCACAAAACGACTACTTTGGAATAGTAATTCATGAGATGCCTTCTTCTACCAGAGCAAATCCTAAACCTGTTCCATTACTTCGAGATGTGTATGCACTAAACCATACCTCATTTGATAAGATAATTGATTTTCATACCAGAGTACTGTTCCCAAAATTCCCTCCTTCCCTGATGGTCTTTGATTATACCAAAGAGAGAGCCTTCACTGATCTAATGGAAAACAGGTTTGGAAAATCAAGAGTAACTAAAATCAACTTCTCAGCTAGTACGTCAGGTACAAAGAAGATGCTAAAGGATGACGGATTGTCAATCCTGAAACAGGGATATAGATTCCCAAACCCTGCAAGCATCAAGAATCCTGCAAAGGCAGAGCTGGTACGAGAACTGATCACCCAATTGAAACATGAAGAGATGTTATTAACTCCATCAGGCAGGGAATCTTTTGATCATCCTACAGGAAGACACAACGATTTAGGAATTGCATGGGAGCTGTCAATTCATGGATGCATTCAGATGGGACTCAAAGTTGATTTGCCGGGAAATCATGTCGGCTCGCAAATATTAGAGGAACACCAATTAATGCAGACTTTGCCTGTGGGTGATATCGCCACCATAAACTCAGCTTTTACTCACTATTCTCAGTTGCAGTAGATCCATTTGATGGCGATACCAACCTGGATTTGGCAGTATCTAACCTCGACTCTGATATCATCTAAATACTGATTGGTTATGGTGCAGGCAGCTTTGGTGCAGCAACAATCTTTGCTGTAGGTGCTATCCAAAATCAGTTGCAGTAGAAGACTTTAATTAGCAATACAAGATTCCTTCCTTCCTTCTAAACAATACTTCTCATTAAACTAAATTCAGTCAAATCATTATTTGGCATCAACAAAAAAGAAAACTGTATCAAAGAAAAAGAAACAAAATAATTCCACTAAAACTAATTTACCTCAACCCAAACTAACAGAGTCTTATCCAATATCATCAAAGAAACCCGAGACAAAAAAGCAAAGACCGTTTCATGCAGTCGCTGTCATGGAGACACAGCAGGAATCCCCATCATCATACAATACAGGTGCATACCAAAGATTTACTACAGAACAAATTCGTGAACACATTCCGCAGTATCAGGTAGTTCCATACAATTCCCCAAGATCACAGGAGAGAAAACCACTAACTGCAGCAGTAATCAAAAACCATGCAAACAGGAACATCTTGCCAAGGTTCTTCATGAATCCGTATAATGATCTCGATTACATGGTGTTACAAGACATCTATGCAAATTCAATCGGTGGCAGAATCATCGACAGAAAGGAAGAGCTAAAGTTTGGAAACGGAATCAGACCAGTCCTAAAGCTGCGCAATCCTAAATTGCACGGAGACGATGAGGCACAGCAAAAACTCCTGGAGGACAATCAGGAAATCATTGACAAGCTATTGATGATAGATGATGCGCTAGATCCATTTCTTGACACTGATGTGACCACAAAGTTTCAAGCTTTATCCAAAAATGCTGCAGTCTTTGGAAGGTGCATGATTGTCAAGCAGTTTACAAAATGATTGCTGCTAGATGATGGCACGTTAGCCCCACCAACAATTCTAAACATCCTCAAGGTAATTCATCCAAGGGATGTGGGAATAGTGGAAATTGATCAGGAATCATGGAAGCTAAAATCAGGAAACCTTGTACTGACTGAATCATTTTATGATGATGCGCTGGACATTGATGCTACAAACTTTGATGTGCTGTCCGTACTACTATCAATATACCTACAACAAGACAAGCAAGACAAAGTTAGTGAAAGCATATCCAAACTGATACAGTTTCAAGAGCAAGTTATCCAATCCCTAATACAAGAAAGTGGGTAACTATCGGAGAATGGCTCTGTTGATGATACAAAGCGATTCTTTGAGAAAGTGTTGAAGTTGAATCCTGGGAATGAAACGGCAGAAAGTTTACTGAGAAATATATAACATAATCAGGATGAATTGTGTATGAATGCATCTTTTGTGATTATAACCGCTCTCTTCCTTGCGATAATTTTTTCTAGTTTTACTACATTTTCATCTGCACAAAGAATAGGTAGCGCAGATGTATTGTTGTCAGAAATCTACATAGAACCTGCAGACCCGCAACCTGGAGATCCTGTCAGCATTCAATCCATAATATACAATGCGGGAATCGATTCGACAAAGTCTGTCACTGATGTGGTGACTGTGGGTTATTTCGTAAATGGGGATCTGCTAAAGATTGCAGAACTGCCAAACATTGAACCTGGAGTGAAAAATGGTATATTGCTATCCTCGGGACCAGTATTTACCGCAACCGAAGGCAATCACGTGATAACTGTAATTCTAAACTATCATGATACCCTATCTCATCTTACAGACAATTCTGCAAACAATATCGTGCAAAGAATGTTCTCAATTGGGGATCCATTACCATCTACCGCACTATTTGAGATATTCCAAGAATATGATTCTCACACAAAGATGCAAGACATCACGATAAATGGAAATCTATCCTCACCGGATATGAAATTTCTTCCAAACCAAGTTAAATTAACCATAGATAACTCCAATCAACATGCCATACCCGTAGATCAGGACGGTTCCTTTTCTTTTAGCAAATCAATACGTTCATCTGATAAAATCATTCCAGTAATAGTCACCGTTGAGGAAAACTATCCCTTGTTGGGTTCTAGTTATACTGCAAGTATCTATCCTATTCAACTTGAATCTGATTCTATTCTATCATTTCAGATTCAAAATCCAACTGAATTTTATAATTTTCAAGATTCATCAGTAATCATAGTAATCTATGATGAATTATACAATGAAATAAAAAAAATAAACACAGCTAATCTTTCACCCTCTGAAAAATATTATGATACTGTTCTTGTCACCCTTCCCGGTGAGACAACATACATTGCCGAGGTATATCTTGATGGGCGATTCATCCATGCAGTAAAAACTCATCTCAAAGAAAATATGATAAGCACAAGCAGCATCTTGATTCCTGATACATCCAAGGTGCAATTCCAGGTATTGGCTAGCAACGAAGAGCCTGTATCCGGTGCAACCGTATTTGGTGAGAATTTTACATTAACCACAAACGAAAATGGATTTACTGATTGGGTAAATTTTTTACCTACTGTTAATGATAATGACCCATACACTGTAACTACAATACTCGCTAATGGAAAAATCATTTCATCAGATCCGTTTTTTGTAAAGTATGGTGAGCAAAAAATAATTCAAATGGTGGAGAAAGAGTAATGAGTTATCTGTTTTTACTATTACTCATTATTGGGATTTTTGCAGGATTTTCTGGTTTCAATTCTAATGCTTTTGGAGCAGCTACTGCCGGGGACAACTTTTGTAGTGCCTTTCCGACCCATCCCGAGTGTACCGGATACCGAGTAGAGGCAATATATGATAATTTTTGGTTCTGCCAATACGTTGATCTTCCCGCAATGTGCGATAATCCACCAGATCCTCAAAAACAAATAGTTACCAGAATAGGAAACCCCTGTTGTGGCATAATAGGCTCGTCGCATGTACCAAAAAATATCTCCCTTGGCGATGTATCCTTTGCAGATACGTCTGAGAAAGGAAAGTCACTTGAATCTTCTTCTTCATCTTCTTTTGGACAAGAACTTGTAATCTGGACCGAAAAAGACCATTATTCATTTGGAGACAGGGTCAATGTCTATGGCAAGTTTGACTTTGATGATCCCGTATTACAAAACAATAACTCATTTGTGGATATTAGTCTCAATGACAGAAAAGTAGTTTTGGACTTGCCAGTTCATTCCAATGGATGGTTTGCAGGATACTTTATGATGTCCAATCCATCCCTGTTTTATACCGGAAGCAATTTAATATCTGTCACATATTTTCATACTCCTACACAGCATGAACCTGACAAGTTTACGGATGCATCATATCGCATTACAACTGGGGATGTGGTGGCAACTGAACCATTTTCTATTAATGTAAAATTATCCTCAGCGGGTAAGGTATCCTTTGATGTCATTTCAGAATCAGACGATAATTCAGTTAATCTGAATTTTGCAATTGTTAGACTTGAAACACCGGAAGGATTGGTCTTTTCACTTCCCAACATATCATCAATAGACCGCATTTCTGATTACTTGGATTTTCCTCTAGTTACAGGCCAATATGAAATTACAGTAACTACAGGGAACAATGTAGTTTCTCAATCATTTGATTATATAGAATGACAAGAATTGATTGATTTTAAAAATAATAAATAGACAAATACGCTACGTCGGATTTATCTTAAATGTGCTCAAATTAAAACACAATCAATAACTGATTTGACTTTAATTATATAAAATAATCAGCTAATACGTCCAAAGATTTTGAGATAGAGACTACAAAGGAGGATGAGCCGACGTTGTTCAGTAGTACGGCTCAGATATGGACCGTAGGATTCAAGACAAAGAGAGTCGAACACAACAGGATTTAGGTAATCCAATTTTAAATAATTGTTCGTGAATTGGTTAGAGATTCGAACAAATATGTCAAATCCCTCAAAAGATATCGTCAAATTTGTTTAAATTCATTTCAACTGTTAATAAATCCTAATCAAAATCAAACTTCAATGTTTAATCTCTTTAATTCCTTACATCGATTTCTTATTGTAACTTCAGTCACATTAGCAGCTTCCGCCATATTACGTTGAGTAACAGATACTTCATTTTTAACACAGGATATGTATAATGCAGATGCTGCAAGACCCATTGGGTCCTTTCCAGCTGATTCTTTGCGTTTTTGTACCTCTTGGAGCAATTTGACTGCATATCGTTTTACCTTTTCTGTGATCTTTAATTTGCTTGAAATCCTTGAAATACATTGAATCGAATCTACAACTGGTACCTTAAGCTCTAACTCATGATGTAATAATCTGTAACATTTTGCAATGTCTTTTCGTTGAACATTAGCCGCATTAGTAATATCTTTTAGTGTTCTAGGCGTCTCAGCATCTCTGCAGGCTGCATAAAGTGTTGCCGCAATCATTGCAGAAATAGATCTACCGCGAACTAGTTTTCTCTCCAATGCTTTTCTGTAAATATATGATGCTTTTTCAATTACTGTATTGGAAAGTGAAAGCTTGTCTTTTAGTGTTGATAACTCACTTAATGCTTGTCTGAGGTTTTTATCTGCAGGTGCATTGACCTTACTTCTGCTATCCCACGTTCTTAGTCTTTCAATGGTCCTTTTCATTGTGGATGTGAGTGGTTTTCCTGATGAGTCTTTATTCATTGGACTGATAATGGTGGCAAGTCCTCTATCATGCATCATAAGTGATGTTGGAGCCCCTGTCCTAGTTGGATCTACTCCTCCATCTTTTTGAAATGATCTCCATTCTGGACCTGATGCATCTAATTTTTCAGACATAACATAACCACATTTTGAGCAAAATTGTTCTCCTGTAACTTCATCAGTCAACAGAGAATTTTTTCCACAACGTAGACAATTAGAATTTGAAAACATCATTTCTCTCTCCACTATATTTGTACTCTAGTTTTTTTAACACGTTACAATTAGCAGTTTTTATCTTAAAAACCACATGTGTTTTTAGAATAATTTAGAATTTTTAAGAGAAATTGAAATTCTATTTCCTTTGAGGAATTTTACATTGTAATGGTTTTTCTGACCTTTAAGAGTCATTGTTCAGAATTTAAAAACTCTGAATTTTCTGCATCTATAACAATAATTTTTCTCATGGATTCTAAATTACGAAAATGCGTGTTTTGAATAACACTACAGTCAATCTCGGAATTTTTTATACATGTTCGTACTGAAACTAAAATTTGTTTATCAATTATCATAGGATATGTTTTCCCAAAGCAGTGTTTATTTGCAAAGATGATTTGGCTATGTCCTAACTCCTTTACCAAAATGGGACGTATGCTCTGAGTTGAAAAATTAATCCTGACCCCTGTAGATTGTTTTCTTTTCATAATTTCGTTTTTCAATACCCGCGGCATAAACAGTTGTTCCACATTGAACCCCAAATCCCATAATTCATCATGTGTTTGTTCTAATACTCCAACTATCTCATCTAATGTGGTCTTCACTGTTTTACAAGCAATTGTTTTTAATGAAGAAAGAAAGACAGAGACTTCACGGTCCGCAATATCAACTCCGATTTGCTGAGCTAAATCATCAATTTCAAAATCTTTTTCAGGAATCATACTATCTACAGTGGCTATGTATTGGATTGGTTCAAAATCCTGAATATCTGCACGTCTGACATCCATATAATTTACAATTTGATTTTGTTGCCCATAATGAAAACAAACTCGTTCTGCTAATTTTGAAGATTTATCTGACAACGTACTGTTAAATTATTTTTTAACAAATAACCATTTTCCAACAAACAAACTTCTCAAAATCTTGCTAGTCTACCGTCTAAATTTACGAATAAACGGGGGACCTTCTATTTTTATTGATTGTCGATAAACTCCTTGCTCCCTCAAACTCTATTTTTTAAGACAACTTGCTCTACTAGTCCGGTCGAGATGTATGCTAAATCTGAATAATAAGAATTTATGAAAGAAATCCCATTGGAGACTAATGTCTGATGAATTCTCTGAAAGTTTTTGTCAAGACATTATAAAACAATATGAAAAAAACAGTCTACGACGTCCAGTATATGTAATTCAAGAGCATCATGCAACGCGTTTACACTGGGATTTGAGATTTGAAGAAGACAATATCCTAAAATCTTGGGCTTTGCCAAAACATCCGCCTGAAACTGAAAAAGAAAAGCGATTAGCAGTTGCTGTACCTGACCATCCTATAGAATATGCTCTTTTTGAGGGTGAAATTCCCAAGGGAAATTATGGTGCCGGAAAAGTCACAATTTGGGATAAAGGCACATTTGAGATTGAAGAAAAAACTCCCAAAAAATGGATTGTAAATATTAAAGGAGAAAAATTACAAGGAAGATATTGTTTACTTCACTTTAAACCAAAAGAAAAGAACTGGTTGTTTTTTAAATTAAAAGAATAATAATTTCTTTCAGAACAAATACTATCTAACACTATGAATTTGAATTAAAGGTTGATAAAATCTAAAATCTAGTTAATTGTTGATTTAATTATGAAGATAGGTGTCTCTCTTTCAAATTATGGCGCCCTGCCTTCTAGGAGTTTTCTAAAAGACGCTGCTTTCGAGATTGAACAACTAAATCTTGATTCTATATGGACATCTGATCACATCATTGTTCCAAAAAATGACTCTCCATGGAATAGAATTTTTGAAAGCATTACAACATTAGGATTTTTAGTATCAATTACTGACACCGTTCAATTGGGCTCTTCAATACTTTTAGTTCCTCTTCGAGAACCACTTGTTTTGGCAAAACAGATTGCAACACTGGATTCGCTATCAAATGGAAGAGTGATGCTTGGAGTTGGAATAGGCTGGAACAAAAAAGAGTTTGATTTACTTGGATATGATTTTAAAAATAGAACAAAGACTATTGTAGAAAATATTGTCATAATGAAAAAGATGTGGGCAGGTGAGTATACAAAACAGGGATATTCCTGTGAGCCGATGCCTGTATCAGATAATGGTCCACCAATATTGATTGGAGGGCAATCTGATGGAGCGTTAAAGCGAGTTGCATCAATTGGTGATGGATGGCATCCCGTTGGCATATCTGCACAAGAGTATGATTTGGGAATACAAAAGATAACACAAATGAAAAAAAGTAATTTTATCTGGTCTTTACGAATTAATTTTGCTGCCAATCAAAAAATCGAATCTCAATACACTGGGGCAGATGGTCATCCTAGACTGCGATTGGTAGGAAGCATTGATGAGATAATCTCACAAATACAAAAATATCAAAAAGTTGGATTGGCTCATCTGGTATGTGACATCAGAGCTGACTCGCAAAAGGAATACTTTGAGCAGTTAAAATTAGTAGGCGAAATAAAGAAATCATTCTAGATGAATAAGTTAATTCCTGTGCATTTTACGCACAATTGGAACTTTTTTTGAGACAAGTTACTACTCTAGTCCGGTCTGGTCAGTTTGCCTGTGAATGGAAGAAATCTAAATACGATGTTGAGATTGTCATGTTTCAGAGTCTGTTAGCATGTGGACAAATGCTGGCATGATGTTTCTAGATCATAGTCTTTTTTTCTTCAAACAATCAGGTTAATCGAAATTTGACGTTTTATCTGTCTATGATAACAATTAACTATCACTAAATATTAAAAATCTACATGCCAGTTAGAAAAAAAGGTAAACATCAAAGACATGCTGATCAAAGAGCTGAAACACGCAAAAAAAAGAAAGCCGGTAAACCACGTTCCTGATCTAATCAACCTTTTTACATTCAGAATTATGTGGGAATGATATTGGATCCGCTAGTTCGTTTCAAAGAAGCGCATTCTAAAGGAATTATCCCTGATGATGTTTTTAAATTAACCATGAAACGATTTCCAATTATTGTTACAGGAATAAATCGAATTGAAAAAGCATCTGGAATTAAATATCCTATAGCATATGTCGAGCCCTCACTTGTTTTGTCATCTCCTAATCCTAATTCATATGAATTTGGAATTTTATTTGCCAGGACTATTCCTATTCTATTTGACGAAAAATTTCAGGTAGTAATCCAAATATCTGCTCCGCTAATCGCTTATGGTCTGAAGGGTACCATTCATGCAATTTTAGCTCATGAATTTTTACATTTTTTGGATTTGATGAGAAAAATATCTAAAATGGAATTATTATCCGATGAACTTTCAGGAAATTTATTTGAAAATGTTTACAGCGATGAAACTAGATTATTTGAACCTCGTGTAGTATTGAAAGATAGAACATTGCTAAATCATATCACAAAGAAATTCCCTGCGGGTTTTCGTGATTTTAAACTTGAAGATAAGGTTATGAAATTTTGGGCTGATAGAAATCTCCCAAAATCAAACATCTCTTTAGATACAAATACAGTGAAATTATCTGCAGAATCTCTTTCTAAAATAAAACTTGATCCGGCGTTTATTTCTAAAATGGAGCAACTTGAAGAAAAAAGTTCTAAAATTCATAAGAAAAAACTTTATTAAAAATTTCCAATTGGAACTTTGTTTAAATGGTGCATCAATCTTGTGTCCTCTTAAGAGATACCATGTATTTTTTTCAGTGGTTGTATTGTTGCTTAATTTTTAGGATCTATCTTTTTTCGATATTTTTTATTCATTCATAATTTTTAGGTAAATTACACAAAATTTCAGGAATGTATTCTATGTTTTCAAATTTTGTACAATCTTTATTCATAATTAATCTGTACTTTGTATTGATTAATGAATACCATTAATATCTGCAGAAATTTACTGATTAAATTCTGTTAGACCGCATCTTCCACATGTCTGTCTGTCTTTGTGTGTTGCCATGAATGTGCCTTTTCCACATCTAGAGCAAACTTTTTTGGTTCTTGTTGATTTGTCTCCCTCTACCTTGTAATATGATGATATGTTGGGACTGAATCCTTTCTTACCTTTTTTCTCTACAGGCATTATTCGGATTTCCCCTCTTCTTTAGATTCTTCTACAGGTGTATCTTCAACGGATACTTCTGTGGCGGCTTCTTTTGCTGCTGCTTCAGCTTCTTCATTTTTTACTTTAGTTTTTTCTATTCTTGAAAATATTGTTGGATTGACATGTTTTTTTGCCAGTCCTTCGTCATCGTAAACATAAAATGTTCCTGTAACAAGAGATTTCCCGACATGAGTTTTTAATCTCATTGGGATTACAAATTTACCGTCTAGTTTCAATTCTTTTGTAATCATGTCTACAGCTTCAAGGCTTTTTAGCTTGCCTCCTAATCCTGCAAAATTACAAGTTAATTCTCTTCTAGACAGAAAGCTGTTGTCAACGTCTGCAATTGTCTCTATTATGGACATGTATCGAAAATCTCTGGATATTTCATATAAACCTTGATTGCAATTCCAGAAGAAATTTAAGAAATTCCTTCTAAACTATCTCGTGGAACGATATTTACTGCATTTTAAAAATGAGAAATATTTACCTCAGAATTGCAGAGAACTTGCCCATAAAGCAAGAGATCTTGCATCTGACATGAAAAATGTCTCAGTTAGGCTTGCAAGAGTTGCCTCTAAATTTATTGAATTTGACGTAGCTGCAGAAAAAGAAGATTTGGATGCGCTGGTTGAAAAATTATCTCCGATTGGAGGAATTGATAACATAAGACATGTTGTTGAGGAGCATATTGAAAAAGAGAAAGGAATCACTGATGGAATATTTTTCTATAATAATGAAAGATTTTGGGAATGTCATGAGGCATTTGAAGGCGTCTGGAATCAATGTTATGGACGGGAAAAAGAACTTGTTCAAGGGATTATTTTGGTGGCAGTTGCATTTGCTCATGAACAAGAAAATGAAGAAAATATTGGTATTGGGATGTTAAGTAGGGCATTAGAGAAATTAGGCTCTTCGCCTTCTACGTACCATTCAATTGATGTTGATAGAATAAGAAATAAAGCAATTGAAATGCAACAAGCAAAAAAACTAACTAGATTTGAGATTTAATTAGCTCTATAGATTTTGAAACCACTTCTGCACCTTGGAGCAAGCCAATGCTGCCTTTCTTTGCTTGCTCTTCAGTCATTCGTGTGGTTCCATCATTTTTAATAAAATTGCCTGAAACCACAACTGGAACGGGATCATCGCTATGACCTTTGTTGATACAAGGCGTTGAATGATCAGCCGAAATTACAATTGCCACTTTACTAGAATCTATATTTTCAATCAGGGTTTTAAAGAATCTTTGATCAATTTCCTCAATATTTTTCATTTTACCTATAGCGTCTCCATCATGACCAAATTCATCTGGTCCCTTAAGATGAACATAAATAGAATTTTGAGTTTCCATTGCCTTTGCAGCAACTCGTGCTTTTTCTTCATAGTCTGTTAATCCTCCAGCTTCAAACGTTTTCATCTTGAGAACTTCTGCAATTCCAAGTTCTACTGGCATGTCTACTATGCATGAAAATTGCATGGCGTGTTTTTCATTAATTGGAGGCACATCTGGATACTTGTTTCCTGCATCTCTGAGTAAAATACAACTAAGCTGTTTTTTGTTTTGTTCTTTTCGTTTTTTGTTAATGACGCTCTCTTTCATAATTTTTATTGATTGTTCTGAGAATTCATTTACTAGATTAGCTGTAAATTTAGAATCATTTGTATCCTCAATAGGCAAGCATTTCTCAATTTTTAAAAAATCGCCCACAGCTTTTGCTACTCCCATGCCACCAATATTGCTATATGCTGGGTCTGTATTGGTAATCTTTGATGATAGTTTTTGAGAGTCTGTTCTGATTCTTATTGTAACTCTATGGCCTATTGTCGGTGAAACTACTACTGATGTATTTGGATTTGAGAATTTTATTTTTGTTTCAATTTCTCTTGCAATTCCATCAGCATCTTCCTTTTCAATCTGCCTGCCAGCCCTTCTATCAATAATTACATCTTCTTCGTTTAATGTTGAAAAATTACCTCTTAATGCTAAATCTCCGTCTTTGAAATCAATACCTATTCCTATTGCTTCAATCACGCCTCTACCTGCATATTCTGCATGATTAAATTTGTACCCTAACATGTTGAAAACTGCAATGTCTGATTCTGGTGCTATGCCTTTTCCAACGGAAATTACTTCTCCTATTACACCGTTGCTAGCAATCTTATCTAAAGTTGGTGTGTTTGCAGCCTCTAGTGGTGTTTTTCCATCTAAATCTGGATGTGGAAGATCCCCCACTCCGTCCAAAAGAACATAGATTATGTGAATATCTGAATTAATCAAAACTTCCCTGTTTAAGCAACTTCTAATGCTCTGCTTTAAATCTTACAGCAAAATATGCGATCAAAAAATATTGAATTCATTTATTTTTTAAAATTATTCATGCTCTGGGTTTTTGTATAAAACATGATTTTCTTTGAAAAAATTTGTTCAAACAAATATGTAAATTCTAATTTCTAATTGATTTTAGTAAACATTTTAACAGACATTTAGTTTCAATAACCATTATGGGTGATATGCGCAAAGATAATGTTTCTGAGCGTTTTATGATTATCTTAAAAACAGATGATAAAATCATTGATCCAAAAAAATCTCCATATGCACCTGGCAATGAATCTATGACAAATCCTTCGGTTTTGTCACTTGTTGCAAAAGATGGCATGTTACAACGTCTTCAAGATAATGAAGGAGAATCCTTTGTAAAAGATTGGGCTATCCGAGTTTTTGAAAGTAAGAATCCTATTGTCTCAATAGACACGGAAAATTCTTACAGTGATAAACCATTCTACAGTGAACCTGCATACGGATATCATTACATTGTAGTTGCGTCTCCTAATGAAAAAGACACTTTTGCAACAATTGACACTGAACAATGGTCAAATGTTTTAGTTGTTGTTCAGGATAGGTTACGATGGCTTTACACACAAAAAGGCGTAACCTATGTTTCAATTTATGCCGATCATGGTGAATTGGCTGGTAATGTTAATCCCCATCCTCATCTTCATATTTTGACATTTTCTACAATTCCTCCAGTTATTGAAACTGAATCTGAATCATCTCACAAAATTCTAAATGAAAAAGGTGTTTGTCCGGTGTGTCAGACTATTAATGAGGAAATTGGTGGTCCTAGACAAGTCCTTCAAACTGAAGGATTTATCGCATATTGTCCGTGGGCTCCTTCATATCCGTACGAATTTTGGATTTCTCCAAAAAAACATGTTACACGTTTCTCAAAAATCACTCAAAAAGAAATTAATGACCTGTCATTGATTTTAAGGGCCACATTGGGTGGTTTATCAAAAACTATCAAGAATGTTTCTTATAATTTGGTTTTTCATCTTTCTCCTGAAAAGAAGAATAGTAGACAAATTCATTGGCACATTGAAGTTTACCCAATTACCAAATCTTGGTCTGGGTTAGAACGCGGATATGGCATTTTCTTAAATGATATATCTCCTGAACAATCAGCTAAGATCCTTGGAGCAGCTTCTCGAAAAGAATTAGCTAGCCTGGTTGGAATCGTATAATTTTCTGAATGGTTTATTTATCAACTAAAATCTGTAAAAATCATGGCAATTGAGAAATGGCTTGCAATAACTAGTCTTGCTTTATTTGTAATGTTTGCTGGTGAAATGATCTCAATTTATAATTTTATGATGATGCCTACTGAAGACTTTGAATTTAGTTTAGTATTTGATGCAGACGCAAAAATATTTCAATTTATTTCCATTGGAGTTGCACCTGCCGGAGTTTTAGCTGCAGTTGCATTTATCATGTCAAAACAATATGGTTCAAAATTCATTGGTGGTATGATTGTGATTGGTGGAATATCTTTGTTTATTGGAATGGTTGTTTCTTTTTCTATGCTGGATAAAATTAATGATGTTCATCTTACAGACATAGTTTCAAATGTACCTGTTTTGTTTATGGTGTTATCTGCTCCTGTAATTGTCGTTGGGGCTTATTTGACTAAGCAGAAAAAAAGGCGTCCCAAAAAAGAATATTTCTAAATATTGTCTATTCTTAATTCACTTGCTACTTGTTTGAAGCCCAATTTCTCATAGAATCGTTTTACATCATCCGTGCAATTTAAGATTGTCTTGTAACAACCTCTGTTTTTTGAAACTTCAAGGAGATATTTCATAATTTTTTCACCAATTTTTTTACCTTGAAAATCTTTGTCTACTGACACGTCTTCAATATGTCCCACTAATCCCCCTTGATGAATAAATTTGGATTCGATGAGCAACGTGGTGGATCCTACTATTTTCCCTTCTATTTCTGCAACTGCTATAATGTAATCTGGATTTGAATTAATTTTCTCAAAAACCTCTTCTGCTTTAGTTTTGTCTATGTCACTAGCTAGTTTTAATGAATCCAGTGATTTGAGAAACCCATTCCACAAGTCTTCTTTTTTTAATTCTCTAATAATTGGTTCACTCATTTTTTTCAGATCTTATTTAGTGCCTCAATATGTTATTCATATATTTTTTTGTTTGGTATTAAAGTATTTTATAAAATTTTTGATAATTTTTTTAAAATAGTTTTGGGTGTATCGCCAAAAATTATGATCATTGGTTCTTTTCCAAAATCACCTTTATGAAAAATTACGTCTGGTGGCGTTTTCAGATCTTTAATTACTTTTTTGATTCCCCATTCTATGGTCGAACCATTAATTTTTACATTTTTGGGTTCATGAATTCTATCATAACTGTAAATTAATAATTTAGATTTTTCAATTTTTGATATTGTTCTCTTTTGATACTTTAAATTTATTGCAGAATTAATTTCTGGAAATTTCTTATTGATTGCCAGTAATGCGGTTGCAACATGTTTTGAACCCCCATATTCTAGATTTCCTGCAACTATCACTTCTTTTCCAGCTTTGACCATTCTTCCAGATATTCCTAAAACATCTTTTGTTGATTTTGGTTTTTGTTTGGAATATACAAAATTTGTTTGACATTCTGGAATATTTTTGTAAATATCTTTAATTTCTACAAATTTGTTAATTGCGTGTGATAATTCTATATTGATTTTATCTTGTTTTTGAATGTCTGTTATTGTAATCCCTTTTCCAATTTTTTTTGCATTTTTTATTGAATTGTATGTAAATTTTTTTGCAAATTTTACTGATTCTCGTATCGTTTTATTCTCTGCAATTGCAAATATCATTGCAGCAGAATAATTGCATCCGCTACCATGATTTACTCTTGCAATTTTGTCCCCTGAAATAGTATAGTTGGTATTTTTTTCTAATACAAAATCTGACATCTTGTTATTTTTTCCTTCGATACCTGTGATTATCACATTTTTTGCCCCCATTTTTTGGATGATCTTTGCAATTTTTTCTATTGTATTTTTTGAATTTACTTTACTCTTTGCTAATATTTCTGCCTCAAATTTATTTGGCGTAATTACTGTGGCAAGAGGAATTATGTATTTTTGATAATTTGTCATAGCTGATTTTTCTATCAGCATCCCTCCTGTAGTTGATTTGATTACCGGATCAACGACTATTGGTATTTTCAATTTTTTTAATTGACTGTATATCATTTTGATGATTTGGGAATTGAAAACCATTCCAATTTTGATTCCATCAATTTTAAAATCTGATATTACCGATTCTAATTGATTTTTTAAAATTTTTTGTGATACTGGCTCTACTATTCCAAAACTTGATGTGTTTTGACTTGTAATTGCGGTAATCACTGTTAATCCATGGGCATTAAATTCTGTAAAAGTTTTAACATCACTTTGAATTCCTGCACCTGATGACGGATCAGATCCGCCGATAGAAAGTAAATTCACACTCTTTTCTCATTTTCAGTACTAATCTATTTTTCCTTTAATTTTTTTGAATGTAATGATTTTCATAATATCTATTTTATACTTGAATGTTATACTTTGTTTTAATGACTAAAATTCCAATTGTGAATAATTTAATTCCTGAAATATTGCAATATACTACCTGCTTGTTGCCTGTACAATACCAAACTATGAAAGATGATAAATTCATGTGGCAATGTTTCAAATGTGGGAAACAATATCTTATTTCTAAAAACATTGATGATTCTATGGAAGAGAGCTGGAGTCCTCCACGATAATGAATATGTCTGAAATAGATTCTTTAAAATCTGAAACTTCGAAATTATGTTTCATTAGTTTTAGCTGAAAACCAATTAACTCAACGAATTTTTGAAATCAAACAAAATTTTACATCTTCTCCTGAATCTGAGCGTATAATTATGCCCATTTCGGATAGGATTTCTAAAATAAGGTCAGAAAAACAAACTTTGGAAAAGCAATTAAATTTGATTTAATCCGATTGCTATGTTGATGTCTGAGTATAACAATCAAAAAAAAAACAAATTTTTTCTTTCATATCATAAAATCGTCTACCACAATGTTTGTACTCTACTTATTCTCCTATTGTTTCATGCAAGATTTTAAC
>Ga0224513_10000294_pt1 | contig 18551 bp, 13 predicted proteins | sample SF_May12_sed_USG_5_FD_169109 | JGI IMG/M metagenome (GOLD analysis project Ga0224513, IMG submission 169109) | Sediment microbial communities from San Francisco Bay, California, United States - SF_May12_sed_USGS_21 | ecosystem: Environmental > Aquatic > Marine > Sediment | place: USA... | reverse complement strand
GGCCAATATCGAGACTCAACCTGACGCCGACCCGGATGGGTACGCTGACGTCTTAGCTCGTTTTGAAGTGCAGTGCGCGGAGCAGAAGCAACAGGTCCTCGATGCCGGTGGCCTCCACATACTTGGCACCGAACGACACGAGTCACGACGCATCGACAATCAGTTGCGTGGTCGCTGCGGAAGGCAGGGCGACCCCGGATCGTCACGGTTCTTCCTCTCGCTCGAAGACGATTTGATGCGAATCTTCGCATCTGACTGGGTGCGCAAGATGATGGACCGGCTCGGTATGGAGGAGGACATCCCGATCGAGTCGAAGATGGTCTCGAAATCCATTGAGCGAGCTCAGAAGCAGGTTGAAGGCCGCAACTTCGAGATCCGCAAACATCTGCTCGAGTACGACGACGTCATGAACAAGCAGCGTGAGGCGGTGTACAGCTTGCGCCGCAGAATCCTGGAAGGGCTCGAAGGACGCAACTACATCATGCGAGTGGTCGACGAGATTGTCGGCTCGCTCGTCGATCAATACTGTCCTGAGGAGGCCGATCCGGCGGACTGGGAAGCCAGAGCCCTGGAGAAAGAGTATCGAAGTTATTTTGGCCTCACTGTCGATGAACTCGGTGTCGATTGGGATGTGGTCAACCGGCCGCGGCTCGAGGAGACCCTGAACGATGGCGCAAAGGCCCACTACGAGAAGCGGGCGGAGCAATTCGGCGCCGAGAACCTCACGCGGTTGGAGAAGTTCCTCCTCCTTGATACCGTCGATCGCCAGTGGAAGGACCATTTACTGGCCCTCGATCATCTGCGCGAAGGCATCGGTCTCAGGGCGTATGGGCAACGAAACCCGTTGGTCGAATACAAGCGTGAGTCCTTCGCACTCTTCGAAGATATGTGGGAACGCATCGAGGACCACGTGGTCAAGTTCCTCTATCACGCCGAACCCGTCGAAGACATGGACCTCAAGCGGCGAGGAGTCAGCACGACGCTGTCGCACCCCGAGGCGGAGGGGCTTGCGTCTTCGCACGCCCAGCAGGAGAAAGCCGCCAACACGCCGGTGGGCGCGCCCGATACAAGGCCTACGACTGTGCGTCGCAACCAGCCGAAGGTAGGACGTAACGATCCGTGTCCCTGCGGTTCGGGCAAGAAGTACAAAAAATGTCATGGGGCTGCGGCCGCTGCGAAAGGGTAGGAGATGAACCAGGAGATTCCAGTTGGTCTGACCTTTGACGACGTAATCCTCGTGCCATCGCGGTCAGAGATGCATCCAAACGCCGTCGATGTAACGACCCGGTTGACCAGGAACGGGACCGGCCTCAACCTGCCCATCATTTCGGCGGCAATGGACACCGTGACCGAGGCCAACATGGCGATTGCGATGGCCCAACACGGCGGTCTCGGCGTTATTCACAAAAACATGTCCATCGAGCGGCACGCCGAAGAAGTCGATAGAGTCAAGCGATCTGAGTCCGGAATGATTGTCGATCCGGTGACGGTGCAGCCGGGGCAGTCGGTGAGCGAGGCGCTGGATGTGATGGCACGCTTCCGCATTTCGGGTCTGCCGGTTATCGATGTCCAGGGCCAGCTCAAGGGCATTCTGACCAACCGTGACCTGCGGTTTTGCACCGAGTTTGAACGTCCGATTACAGATTTTATGACCAAGGACAATCTGGTGACTGCGCCGGTCGGTACGACACTCGACGAGGCCAAGGTGCTCCTCCACCAAAATCGAATTGAGAAGCTCCTGGTAGTCGACGATGAAGGCAATCTCAAGGGTCTGATCACCGTCAAGGACATCAAGAAGGCGCACGACTACCCCGACGCCTGCAAGGATGAGTTCGGCAGGCTGAGGGTGGCGGCCGGGATCGGTGTCACCGACGATGTCGCCGAACGCTGCGCCGCTCTTATCGAACGTCAGGTCGACGTTCTCTGCCTCGATAGTTCGCATGCCCACTCTCGAGGCGTGATGGAAGTGGCGGAGCGGATCAAGAAAGATTTCCCGGACACCCCTTTGATCGTAGGAAATATCGCCACCGGGGAAGCGGCGCGTGAACTCATCGCGCTGGGAGCGGACGCACTCAAGGTCGGCATCGGACCGGGCTCGATCTGTACGACCCGGGTGGTGACGGGCGCTGGGATGCCTCAGATTACCGCGATTATGGAGTGCTCGAAGGCAGCCGCAGAGCACGGTGTTCCGGTGATCGCCGATGGAGGTATCCGCTTTTCCGGCGACATTTCCAAGGCGCTCGCGGCGGGCGCCGATGTGGTCATGATCGGTTCGCTCTTCGCCGGCGTTGAAGAGTCGCCCGGCGAGCAGATCCTTTACCAGGGCCGGACTTTCAAGGCCTATCGAGGGATGGGCTCGATAGGCGCCATGAAAGAGGCCGAGGGATCGAGTGACCGGTACTTCCAGGAGGGTGGCGTCAGAACCAAATTGGTGCCGGAAGGTATCGAGGGGATGGTCCCCTACAAGGGACCGCTTTCCGATCAGCTGACCCAGCTCGTCGGCGGACTGCGCGCCGGCATGGGGCTCTCGGGTTGCGCAACCATCGAAGATCTCCACTCCGAGGCTCGTTTCATCCGAGTGACCGGCGCCGGCCTGAAAGAAAGCCACGCCCACGACGTCGTCGTCACCAAAGAGGCACCCAACTACCGCATCGATTAGCCTTCACCGCTTCCCAACAGCGGATTCCAAGCGCGATGCCGCGTCGATGACACAGGTGCCACTCGCCGATCAAGAGCGCTTTGCCGCATCGACGACCACCATGAGAAGCGCTAAACCGCTTGGGCGACACCGGTGCCACTCTTCGCATTGTTTGCCCCGAAGGCGTTACTGGATTGGGGGGCGAAGAATTCAAACAATGCGAAGGGTGGCACCCTGCACGCCGAAGCGAGACGCGCAACGATGCTTGCTGATAAACTCCGCCCCATGAAAAAGGCACTCATTACCGGCGTCACAGGCCAGGACGGCTCCTATCTCGCGGAACTTTTGCTCGACAAGGGCTATGCGGTCCACGGGGTAGTGCGACGATCCTCGACCTTCAATCGGGGCCGTATCGACCACCTCCGCAAGGGCTCGGGTGGAGACCCTTACTTGCATCTCCACTACGGTGACCTCGGTGATACAGAGTCGCTGACGACCATCCTGGCCGAGGTTCAGCCGGATGAGATCTACAATCTCGCCGCCCAATCTCACGTCGGTATCTCGTTCACCATGCCTACCTACACCGGAGAGGTGTCGGGGCTCGGCACCGTCCGCTTGCTCGAAGCGGTTCGGCAGATCGTGCCGCAGGCTCGCTTCTATCAGGCATCGTCGTCCGAGCTCTTCGGACAGGCGTCCGAGGTGCCCCAGAATGAGCAGACGCCGTTCCATCCGCGTTCGCCATACGCGGTAGCGAAGCTCTACTCATTTTGGGCTACGATCAACTACCGTGAGGCACACGGCATTTACGCCGCCAACGGTATCCTTTTCAACCACGAATCACCACGCCGCGGCGAAAACTTTGTGACCCGCAAAATCACCCGCGCAGTGGCCGAAATTGCGGCTGGCCAACGCGATTGGCTCTCCCTAGGAAACCTCGAAGCACGGCGCGACTGGGGATTTGCCGGGGATTTTGTAGACGCCATGTGGCGGATTCTCCAAGTCGACGAGCCCGACGATTGGGTCGTCGGAATCGGCGAAGATCATTCGGTGCGCGAGTTCTGCGAACTCGCATTTGCCCATGCCGGAATCGAGCTGGAGTGGACAGGAAGCGGTACCGACGAGAAAGGCCGTGACAGGGCAAACGGCGCCACCAGGGTAATGGTCAATCCCAGGTACTTCCGACCGGCGGAGGTGGATCGGCTTTTGTCGGATCCTTCGAAGACCCGACGAGAGCTTGGTTGGGAGCCGAAGGTCGGTTTCGAGGAGCTGGTGCGAATGATGGTTGATGCCGACCTCGAAGCAGTTCGCGCTAAATAGACCCATCGCGGTGCCCAGGGCGGAGCAACTAATCAGTAAACAGTTATCAGTGGGTTCACATGAGCCCTGACATACGTACTGATAACTGATAACTGATAACTCTGTCCCGGATGAGTTCTCTTGCCCGAAGCGCGAGAACCAACTAGCATGCGGTCGCCTGGAGGAAGATGATGAAGATAGTCGAGTGCGTCCCAAATATTTCTGAAGGACGGCGTCCCGAGATTTATAACGAAGTCGCCGAGGCGGCGGCAGCGGTTGCGGGGGTCGAACTTCTCGACGTCGATCCCGGGATCGAGACCAACCGCACTGTGATCACTTTCGTCGGTGAGCCTGACGCGGTCATTGAAGGCGCCTTCCAACTCGTTGTCGCGGCACGCAGACTCATCGACATGCGCGACCATCACGGCGCCCACGGACGAATGGGCGCGGTCGATGTCTGTCCGTTTGTTCCGGTGGCCGGCGTCACAATGGATGATTGCGTGGAATTCGCCAACCGGCTTGGTCAGCGGGTAGGGGAGGAGTTGTCCCTCCCGGTCTTTCTGTACGAGTTCGCCGCAACCCGACCGGAGCGGCGTTCGTTGGCCGATATTCGGAAGGGCGAGTACGAGGCCCTTCCGGCCAAGCTCCAGGACCCCGATTTCGCACCTGACTACGGTCCCGCCGACTTCGTACCCGAGTTCGGAGCGATGGTCATCGGCGCCCGCAAGTTTCTGGTCGCGTACAACGTCAATCTCAACGTCACCGACAAGAGGTGGGCCAATCGGGTTGCCTTCGACGTCCGGGAAAAGGGCCGTTTGGTCGAGGGCGCGGATGGGAAGATGGTAGAGGAGCCGGGCAAGCTCAGGGCGGTGCGGGGCATGGGGTGGTATATCCCGGAATACGGCTGTGCCCAGGTCTCAATGAATCTCATCGATCTCGATGTCACGCCGGTTCACACGGCGTTCGAGGCGTGTGCAGAGAGCGCCAGGGAACGAGGCCTTCGGGTGACCGGCTCGGAACTCGTCGGTCTGATTCCAAAGGAGTCGATCCTCGACGCAGGCCGCTACTACCTGGCGCGGATGACTCGTTCGCGAGGGGTTCCGGAGAGCGATATCGTGCATACCGCGGCGATATCGCTGGGCCTCAGCGAAGTGTCCAAATTCGAGCCCAGGGAGAAGATCATCGAGGACATCCTTGCTCCCGATCGTCCGCTGGCGTCAATGACCCTGCAGGAGTTTGCGGACGAAACCTCGCGCGACTCGGCGGCTCCCGGCGGTGGTTCGGTGGCGGCATTGGCTGGAGCGATGGGTGCAGCTCTCGGGGCGATGGTCGCCAACCTGGCCCATCCGAAATCGGCGTTCGCCAAGGTCCAGGGTGAGCTCGAGGAGGTGGCGATCGAGGCGCAGGCCCTCAAACAGAAAATGCTGAACGCCATCGATGAGGATACCTGGTCCTTCCAGGCGCTGATGGAGGCGAACAAGGTCTCCGGTCCGGAGAAGGAGAATGCTGTGAGGGAGGCAACCCTGGGCGCGGCCAGAGTTCCGCTCGAAGTCGCCGAAAGTTGTTCGGAGATCGTCGAGCTGTGTGCTCGTGCCAAAGAGCTGGGGATGAACGCCTCGGCATCGGATGCCGGCGTCGGAGCCGGGATGGCGTGCGCAGCAGCTCTCGGTGCGGCGATGAACGTCCGCATCAATCTCCAGGACTTGAGTGATGACCCGGATGCAAAGGCGATGCTCCAGCGAGCTGATGAGGCCGTTCGAAAGACCCGTCAGCGTGCGGCCGAGGTCGAGGCTGAGGTGTGGGGTTCTCTCGGAGGCGACGTCAGCGATCTGTAAAAACTCGCCGTGGTGCCCCGCAATACGAGGGATTCAACGGTACAAAAGAGTGCAGAGGGACGAATATTTTTGAGTGTTCAGTTATGAGTTTTAAGTTATCCACCTCTCGACCAAATTGCGCGGGAGGGTGGGCGGGAACTCAAAACTCATAACTCAAAACTCAAAACTGGCGCGGCGAGAAACGGGCTTTGGAGGAATCTGATAGTGGTTGAGGGATCGAATAATAGGGAGTCGAAAACAGGTGCGGCTGGCACCATCGCGGTGGTGATAGCGCGGGTGATTGTGCCGCTGTGGTTGGCGATTGGTGCGGTGCTCAAGTTGATGGATCTCAGCCCAACCCACCTGCCGGCGGCATTGATCAAGTGGTGCGGCGGGCTCGGCATCGATCTGATGTTCGTGCTCAGGTTCGAGATTGCAGCGGAGCTCATCGTTGTGGGGGTGATGGTGTTGCTTCCGCCGCTCGCGCGGTGGATCGGTGTTGCAATGCTGGCCGTCTTCGTGCCCGTGCTGATCGGAGATCTGCTCCTGGGCGCGTCGAGTTGCGGTTGTTTCGGCGCCATCAAGGTCAGTCCGTGGATCACACTTGTGATGGACGTCACATTCTTGTTCGGATTACTCCTCCTCGGCCGGAGCGAGCCGAGACTCGCCATGACCCGGGATCTGCCGACTTCGAGAGTGCTGATCGCCGGTGTCTGGAGCCTTCTCAGCGTCGTCGTAGCCTTTGGTCTCTCGGCGCCCGGTGCAACCGTTCCCGGCGGTATTGATGGCTCAGTAGTTGAATCCTCGGGCAGCGCGGCTCTTTCCCTACCTGCGGACGGCTACTACATGCCCCAGTATCAAGACTGGATCGGCCGGCCATTCGCGGAGCTTGACGTCGCGAAATGGTCCAGTAACTTGCCTGATGACGTCATTTCCGGAACGCAATACGTCATTTTCTACCGAAAAGACTGTGAGCACTGCCACGAGTTGATGGCGCTCTATTTCAGTGGCTCTCTTGAGTATCCGACAACGGCGGTCGCCGTGCCCGAACGCAACGGGTTTCCGACCGAGAACCTGCAGCCGTTCGAGTGCCCCGAATGCCGTCTCGCTGAGCTTCCCTCGGGGGTCGACTGGTTTCTGCAGACACCGGTGCTGGTGCGTCTGGCGGATGGGGTCGTCGAATGTGCCGCCGAGGTCGACGCGGTAACGCCAGAATGCCTTGCCCAGTAGCCTTTCTCAATGAATTCGACTGACTGCTTGCGTTCAGGGATGTGTTATAGTATCGCGGTGCTAGTCGTTGACAGCAAATTTTGAGGATCGACAAACTTTGGAGGTGGATGATGCGTAAAACTCTTACCCCGGCACTGGTGCTGCTTCTTGTTGCGACGGTCGGTCTGACCGGCTGCGCGACCAAGAAGTATGTGGACGAGCAGATCTCCTCGTTCGGCCAGGTGACCAACACGAAGATTCATGAGGTCCAGGACGCGACTGAAGGAAACCAGAAGGCGATTTCGGATCTGTCGGCCAAGCAAGACGCCCTCGAGAAGGACGTTGCCAAGCTTTCGGCGACCGCGCAGGACGCGTTGAAGCGTGCCGAAGCGGCTGGCAAGCTTGCCAAGGGAAAATTCCTCTTTGAGGCCACCATGACCGCCAACGACGTGACCTTCGGATTCGACAAGGCCAGCCTCTCCGATGAGGCCAAGGCTGGACTCGATGCGTTTGCCGCCAAGCTGAAGGGCGTTGAGGGCAACGCGTACGTCGAGATTCAGGGCCACACGGACAACATCGGTAGCGAGGGCTACAACCTCAAGCTCGGTCAGGCGCGTGCCGAGAAGGCGATGCGTTATCTCAACATGGAGAAGGGTATTCCGCTTTTCCGGATGAACGTCATCTCCTACGGTGAGTACAAGCCGATCGCTGACAACTCGAACAAGGACGGCCGCGCCCAGAATCGGCGCGTGACCCTGGTAGCGATGCAGTAAGTTCTTCTCAATTGAGAACTCAAGCCCGGGCTTCGGCCCGGGCTTTTTTGTTGTCAGGAGAAAAGAGTCAAGCCCACCCAGTCACCTAGATACAAGATGCAGAAAATTGTCTCGTCCTGAAATAGGCACCCGACGTACTACCTCCATGAAGACCCTCCGGAGTGACGCCCTGATTTGAGCGCCGGAGGCGCGGCATTTTCTTAGCCTGGGGCGTGAGCCCCAGGGTCAGGACGACAAAAAAACACGAAGCCCCCGGAGGGGGCGACAGACATCTGTCTGTGCCATGAGCCGCAGGTATCACCGCGATATTTCTGTCGCCGCTCCGTGGCTTTTTCAATATTTTCTCGTTCGTATCCTGGGGCTCACGCCCCAGGCTATGTATCTGTCGCCGCTCCGCGGCTCGGGATCGCATGACAACTTTTCGTCAGGACTTGACAGGAGTGAGTCCGAGGTGTTGGGCGGGTCTTGCATCTTGAACCTTGTATCTTGGATCTTCTTAACCCCCGGCAGTACCAGGGTATCGTTCCGGGTATCATCAACGTCGAGGGATTCATGAATGATCAAATTGGTGTGACGCCACTGCCCATTCTCGCGGTCCTGGGCCCTTCAGATGCTTCATCCGAGGAAGCTGCTATCGCGGAGCGCGTAGGGGCGGTCGCAGCTCGTGCAGGGTGGGTTGTGCTCACAGGTGGCGGTCCGGGGGTGATGGAGGCGGCGAGTCGCGGAGCAGCTGAGGCCGGCGGGCTGACGGTCGGGATTCTCCCGACCGCCGGCCCTGATCGCGGATACCCAAATGATTGGGTACGACTTCCGATCTACACGGGGTCGGGCAGTGCCCGAAACGCGTTCAACGTCCTTTCGGCAGATCTCTGCATCGCAGTCGGCGGTGGACCGGGCACCCTGTCCGAGATTGCGCTGGCGTTGAAGAGCGGCACTCCGGTGTGGTGCTGGCGAAGCTGGGATCTCACGCCACCCCCCGGCAGCGACCGGTCCTTGCCGCGCGTGTTCGACAGCGCCGATGATCTGTTATACGCCCTCGAGAACGATCTCGCTTCCGGCTCCTAATCCGCCATGCCCGCCGGAAAGGGTACGCAAAATTCCTAATTCCTAATTCCTAATTCTATTCCTGTTCTTCTTCCATCTGCCACTTCGCACCCTTCTTCGCCAGGAAGAAGCAGCCCGCGACCAGAGCCGCCAGGCCGAGAACGCTCACCAACTGGCCGCCCAGGCCCTCATACCATTCGGCAAAGGTATTCGCACCTTGCTCTGAGTAATGGAGGATATCGACAAGAAGCATTGACTCTCCCAGCTGGGGTAGCAGGAGGATGGCGCCGATGGTGCCGATGATCGCTGCACCTGCCATGAGACCCGATGCGATCAAGGTGCCCTGTTCCTTCAGCGCCTCTCGTTCGGCCTCGGTGCGGCCGCTCTTGCCGATGAAGTGGCCGACGGCGGCGCCAAAGAACACCGCCATGTTGATCTCGATGGGCAGGTACATGCCGAGCCCGAAAGCGAGGGCCGGCACCTTGGCCATTTCCAACATGACCGCGATGATGCCGCCGAGCAGGAAGAGGATCAATGCCTGTTGCTCGCCGCCCATGACTGAGGAAACGATGGTCGCCATAAGGTTGCCCTGCGGCGCAGGGAGGTTCGGGTTGGCGACCATTTGGCCGGTGCCGTCGTCAATCGTGAATCCATAGGAGGTTGCGAGTACCCATATCACGGCGCCAACGCTGAGGGCGGCGATCAGGATACCGAGGAACTTCCAGCGTTCCTGCTGGAAGGGGCTGGCGCCGAGCCAGTAGCCGACCTTGAGATCGGTGATGAACGCTCCAGAGGTAGAGAGCGCAGTACAGACGGCGCAACCCACGACCAGCGCCACCGACATCCCGAGAGCGTCACCGCTGAGACCGGTGGCGACCAGGGCGAGACAGGCGATGATCAAGGTCAACATCGTCATCCCCGAAACCGGGTTGACACCGACGATGGCGATGGCGCGCGCCGCGACTGGGGTGAAGAGAAAGGCGAGCACGTAGGTGATCACAGTTCCCACCAAAGCGGTGGTGACTCGGCCGCTGATGAACCAGAAGAGCAGAAACATGCCGGCAACCGCCGCGGCCTGGATCAAAAAGGTGTTGCGCGGGGACATGTCGCGGTCGGTGCGAAGATCATCGGCTCCGTCGCCGCCGCTGACAAGTCCCTTGAACGCGAGTGAGATGGACGACAAGATGATCTTACCCATCTTGAGGATGCCGATAATGCCGGCGAATGCGATGCAGCCGATACCCATCGGGCGTACGTAATTTCCGAAGATCTGTGCAGAATCCATATCGGCGACCAGGGCGCCCACGGCGGGTGGTGTCAGGGGAACCGTTAGACCGTTGGCGGCAAAATAGATCACGGGCACCATCACCAGGACCGACAGGACAGAGCCCGCCGCGATGATGCCTGCGTATCGGACGCCGATGATGTAGCCGAGACCGAAATAAACGGCGGTGGCGTTGAGTCGGATTTCGAACCGCAGATCTGCCATACGTTCCCCGAAAGTGCCGAACAGCACCTTCGAGTTGAGGTGGTGGTTCCACAGATGGAGGAATTCGACGATCAGGTCATAGAAGAACCCGAGACCGAAGGCCATCAAGAGTACCTTGCCGGCCGACCCCTTCGATTTCTCGCCGGTCGCCAGCACGTTGGCGATCGCCGTGCCCTCGGGGAACGGGAGTTGGCCGTGAAGGTCTTTGACGAAGTACCGCCGGAGCGGGATCAGAAGGACGACCCCGAGGTATCCACCGACGAGGCATGAGAGGAAGATTTGCAGGAAAGACGGACTGAGGTCGAGGATATAGAGTGCAGGGATGGTAAAGATCGCCCCGGCGACGACGACGCCGGCAGCCTGACCGATGGATTGAATAATCACGTTCTCGAGCAGGCTATTACGGCGGGCGAAAAGGGTCCCCAGAAAGACCGCGAGAATCGCGATCGGGATCGATGTCTCGATGACATTTCCGGTCTTGAGTCCGATGTAGGCGGCTGCGAACGTGAAAATCACAACCATGATGACACCGATGATTATGGCGCGCGCCGAGGCCTCTGGTCGCGGGTCGTCGGCGGGGACGACCGGGGTATAGGTTTCACCTGGCTCGAGCTCACGGAATGCGTTCTGCGGCAGGACCTTGGCGGACTTGGACGAAGACTCCATCGATACCCCCTCGCGTCTCAATACTGAACGCAGGGAGTGTATCAGGGAGGCAAAATGAATTAGGAATTGGGAATTCCCATCACCTCTCCCTCGTGAATTTTGGATTTCGGATTTATCCCCACCCACCCGCAATGCGATCTGCGAGACAAGGCCGCGTTCAACGGAGGTGCCTGGCTCCCGATTCGCCACCTACCGCATTAAATGCAAGAGTGCAAATCGGCGAATCGGCGTGCCTGGCATCCTCTCGGCGAGCGCGATGAGAGAAGATCGCTTCGATGCCACGAGCGGATTCCCGACCAGAGAGTGAGTGAGCGGGAGCGTCAGTCCAGCACGATGATCGCATCGCCGACACCAACCGAGACATCGAGACGATAGCTGCCATCTCCCGACCAGGAGGCGGCGTGGCTGACGAATCCTCCGCCCTCGATTTCCTCGCCGCGAACTGTGACTCGCGCGCTACCCACGCCGCCAGCCGCCTCGGCGGAGGCGTAGAACGCTGCAGGCGCGCGGACCACCGCATTGCCGACACCGAGATCGATAGTGATATCACCCTCGGCGGCCTCGACATCGATGTCGCCAACACCTGAATCGAGCTCGATTCCAGCTCTGGCGGCCCGAATAACCACGTCGCCGACGCCGTGCTCGAGTTTGATCGCCAGCCGCGAGGGTATTTCGATAATCCACTTTTCTTCGAACCGTCGATCATCGTCATCCGCAGGACTGATTCGCAGCTTGAGGCTCTCGTGTTTGACGGCAGCCTCCAACGATGCTGCCTCGACATCTCGCTCCGCCTGCCGCTTGGAGGAGAATATTCCACCGCGCCTCGGCGTCAACACCACCTCGATCGCAACCTCGTCGATGGCTTCGCGAGCGGTGATCGTGACGTCACCGATTCCGCTGCTGAGATCGAGGGTTTCGATAGCGCCGGCCTGAATAGTCCGGGTCAGGGTCTTCGGTCCGGCAGCTTCGACCATCAGTGCGCAAGCGAGGATGACTGGCAGTACGAAAATGATCTTTTTCATCGTCGGGCTCCTTGTGTGCCGCTATCGCGGCTTAGCTATTAGAACGCTGATTGAGCAAAAAGGTTCAAATGTTTCGATACTCTCGTGCCATCCAACTTCGTTCCCGTACCCGTCCCCGTACCCGATGTACGGCAATACTGACTCCCGTCCCAACGGTGCCCTGACGGAAATTTACCTACGACAGACGTGAATGGTGCCGTCGGGAAAGGGAACGGGAATGGGTACGGATATCACGCGAAAGCTGCAGTCGGGCTTCGTACTATTCCCACACCTCGCCGATGGTGAGATGAATTTCGCCCGACGCGGTTTCGATATCAAAGGTCGGGCCGTCACCCGAAAGGCGCAGCGTCATCCCACCTTCAACAACCTCGCCGGGGAGCTCGCTGCGCACCGATCCGGTGGTGGTCGTAATCGTGCCCTGTGGGCTCACACCCGCAGGAACGATGAGCTGGACACTTCCTGATGACGAGCGTACCCTCACGATCGCGCTCGGATCCAGGCGGTCCCAGCTGAGGATGATCTTTGCGGTCGAGGTGCTAATCTCGGCATCGCCCGAGAGGTTTTGCAGCGAGATACGCCCAGATGCCGTGTCGACACGCGCCGTTCGTGCGCCTCCAACCAGGTTGACGTCACCTGACGAGGTGCGAGCGATCAGGGTCTCGAGAGGTCGGACAACCTTGATTTGGGCGTCTCCGGCGGCAGAACGAAAGTCTATCGATGCTGCCGCACCATCCATTTCGACGTTACCTGTAGAGGTCCGCAGGTGGAGTGGTCGGGCATTCGGAAAATCTCCGCGAATCTTGATCCCGCCACTTGTCGTTGTGATATCGGGGACGATTTCATCCGGCGCGAGAAGCGAGAGACGCGCCCGCGCGGAGAGGTTTCCAAACCAGAGAAAGCCGGATTTTGCGGGTTCTACGGTGATCTGCAGTCGGTCCCCAGAATCAGTGAACTCTGGCGTGTGGTTTTCGATCCATCGTTGGGCCTTTTCTTCGCCGGTGCCGCCGATATGAAGAAGCAGGTCGGCCTCGATGACGTCGACGTCAGCAGTTCGAATCCGAACGTCAAGATCTGCAGCGTCCACTACCAGGTGTTTCGATTCAGCCGAAGGAAAGTTCTCAGTCGTGGCGACGTCTTTCTGTGCCGCTATCACCGGTCCCGGAGCAACCACTATCGAGATTCCGAATACCAAGCTCGCTGCAATTGTTTTCAAAAGCACACTAAGGCTGCTCTCATCGAATTGGGAAGGGCACGACATCGGCTGACCTTTCGTTGGATCGTTGTGTCGACCTTGCACCGTCAAGGCGCGGGTTGCTATGGGCGGCGAATGCCCGGAGCCGCATTTCCGTGTCGAGCGAAGAAAGGAAGTCCCTGAGCCGGGCCAATACCGTGCGCACGCTCGATGGATTGCTACGGACCGAACGGGCGATCGATGCGATCGATGGTCGATTACCGTCGATCTCCAATATCGCCAGGATCAAGGCCGCACTCCACGGATCGGGCGCCTGGAGCTTGGGCTTATTCTGTTCAACGAACGCGCGCCACAATCGCCGGGAGGCGAGTGTCACGAGCTCCGGCAGCTCGTTGACCGCTCCGCAGCTGACCACCGCATCGTCGACCTCGGCTGCGACTCCATCGATTTCCTCGAGCCCGTCTCGCCACGAGGCAACCAGCGCTTCTTCGGCGCGCGCCCGACGGCGCGCGTGCTCGAGCGCATCCTGCGCGTCCCTCAGTAGTTCGGACTCAGGGTGGATTCCGAGGCCGTCGCGTAACGCCTCCTCGGCTTCAGCCCACCGTCCCATAGCGGCGAGGAGGTTCGATCGCATGCCGAAGAGAAATATGTGGAGATCGTCGGGGATTCGATCGTCGATCTGGATGTCGTCGAGGATATCGAGTGCTTCCGGTAGACGGGCCTGATCGGAGAGCACGACTGCCAGCTGTACGGGCAGGTGAACTGCTTCGGGAAAGAGCTGCCACCCCATACGCAGGAGCTCTTCAGAATCGTCGAGATCGCCGAGAGCTTCGAGGGCATTGGATTGCAGATGGCACGCATGCGGCGAGGGATCGAGCTCCCACGACCGCGATGCAGGTGGCAGCGCCCGATCGGGATAACCCATGGCGAGGAGGGCCTGCGCTTTCCATATCAAAAGGGTCGCCTCGAGCTGCGGGTGGTCAGAGACTATCGACAGAGTTCGCTCGACCTCGGCGACCACCTTGCGGTGGCGGCCGAGCCTGCTCCACTCCAAACAGCTCTCGAGCGAACGCTCGATGCGCCTGCGGGTGTCGTTGGTACTACCCCTTTCGTTACTCACCATGCCGGAATGCTAGCACGGGAGAGAATTAGGAATTAGGAATCAGGAATTCGGAATTCGGAATTCGGAATTCCCACCCCTCCTCCCAGTGGCTTGGTCAGAAAAGGACAGGAAGGGTGGGAACTCAAAACTCAAAACTGAGAACTCAAAACTGGTTCGGGTGGGTGGGGGAGGGGCAGGGCGGCTCGGTGCCGCCCCACCCCAGGGGGGGAATGATCAACGTCTTCGTCTTTGCGGACGCTTTTCGGAAACCTTTTCATCGGCGTCGTGATTTTTGACCGCCGGTTGAGACCGCTTGCTCCGCGACTGCGACCGACGCGATTCGGAAGCTCGTCGCTCGGTCGGCGCCACCTGCCGACTCGCGTCCGCGGTTTGCCGCTCGTGACCCTGTGACCGCTGAGATCCGCTCGTCTGCTGAGATGGCTGGGAGACCCGTCTGCTTGCGGCGGAGGACCGCGAGCTGGTTGAGACAGAGGTTGAGCGCTCTGACCGATACCTCTCAGTGACTCTAGATGTGCCGTCAGCGCGAGACTTCAGTTGGCGGGAGTAGCCGCTCTCGTACCGTGAGCTGACTGTTGGAGCGACTGCCCGGGCGTCTTTTCGAGTTTCCGCGGAGTCCGATCGTGTTGGTCGGACGAAGGTCGATCGACTCGAGATTCCGGAACGATCACTTCGTGAGGTCAAAGATTCCCGGGTCGACCGTTGGATCTGTGGCGAACCGGTATCACGAGAGACACCGGCTGACCTCGGCGAGCTTGCCGATGAGGTCGCGCTTGCGGCCCGCGACCTGGCGAGGGGTTGACGGAGCTGAAGTGCTTCTTCCGATAGGGACCTGGCGACGGTTTCAGCGGCGTTGCGCTCGATGCTCCGCACCACGCCTTCGGGGCGCGCAATGGTGACTTCGCGGCCGTCTACTCGTACGGACCTCCGAGAAAGTTGGGTCTCCGTGATGGCGGCGCCGCCCCGCTGCCGAATCTCGTCTCTGGATGGTGCCTTGGCGCGGGCTTCGATGTGGTTTTGTGAGGCGATGTTGTGGGTTACTGCGTGACGGGACACATTGTCGGAACCGAAGTGCCTCCAATCGACATAGGTGGCATATCGGGCGTCGCGCCAGCCGTCGTTGTAGCCGTTGTGGTATCCATCACGAACGCCGTGGCGATAGCCGTGTTGGAATCCGTGTTGTGCGTGACTCCAGCCCAACGGCGGACGAGCGTACCAACCGACGTGTCCGCCTGCACCGACCCAAACCACGTTTGCGCAGGAGTAGGTGTATCCGGGAACCCAGACCCAACCGAATGAAGCGTAGGCCCAACTTCCGTAGTGGTGCGGGACGTAGCCCCACGGCTCGTAGGCGACCCAAGTCATGCCGAAGGAGGTGGAAACCCACCGGCCATGGGTGTAGGGCCGCCAGGAGGCGGAGACCCACGGGCGCCAGACACGACCGAGCCCGCTTACCCGGACCCACTGGCCATAACCGGCAAGCGTAGCGTTGAAATCGATCGACCAGAAGGGGTCGGACCATGACCGGGTGTAGATGCCCCAGTCGCCAAAACCTACCGAGACTCCAAAACCACCGCTGCCGAGGTGCATGCTGACGCCTCCAGCTTCCACCATCGGTGCAGAGAGGGTCACGACCAAAGCAACGATGAGTGCGAACATCAGGTGCTGTCGATGGTTTCTCATGGATGCCTCCCCGACGGCGTTCATTGCCATCGTTGGGAAGGTCATGAGCAAGGCCCGTGCCAGACGATAATTATTGGGAATCTTGGACTTCCAGGTTTGGAAGCCGCAGGCCCTTCGTCTTCCGCTGGGGTCGAGTGTCCCCGGGAGAGGACAGCTACTTGAGTTCCTTCTTCCAGGGCGCGATGGTCGGATAGAGCGACGCACACTCCATCAGCCGTGCTTCCTCGCCGCCTCGGCACAGCGCGTACTCGCTGCCGGCCCAGATGGCTGCCCCCGCCGCCTCTCCGGCCTTATTGACAGCGTAGAACTTGACGTCGAAATTGGGGCGCCCGTCGCCATCGAGTAGGTAGGGAACCCGTGTTGCCCGAACCAGTCGGTCGAGCGCACCGAGGCAGGCATCCCGGGGTGATTGCCCGGTGCGCATGAGTTCGACAACGGTGTGAGCGCCAGAAATCTGGATGACCGATTCTCCGCGCCCGGTAGAACCGGCCGCTCCGACCTCGTTGTCCACGAAGAGACCAGCGCCGATAAGGGGAGAGTCGCCTACTCGCCCAGGAATCTTGAACGCCAAACCGGACGTAGTTGTCGTGCCGCCAACGTCGTGTTTGCTGTCGACGGCGCATAAATTGATGGTACCGGTTGGCCGAATGGGCCCGTTTTCCGTGATGAACCGCTGTACATCCGGATCGTCCACCAGATCCTGCGGGGCGATCCAATCATCGATGCCGGACATCTGTCCCTTCCAATACAGCCAGATCTTTCGTGCGCGTTCGGTGAGGAGGTCCTCCTCGGGGAAGCCGAGGCTCTTGGCGAACCGGGCGGCACCGGTTCCGACCAACAATACCCGGGTCGTGCGGCGCATGATCTCGTAGGCCACCTGCGCTGGGTGAACATAGCCCTCGAGAGCCGCCACGGCGCCCGCGCGCATCGTCGGCCCGTCCATGCAGCAAGCGTCGAGCTGGACGACTCCTTCGGAGTTCGGTAGACCGCCATAGCCGACGCTGGTGTCGTCGGGGTCGGCCTCGACGACGGCTACGCCCTGGACCGCCGCTTTGACTGGCGCAATTCCACCCTCCATGCGTTCGACGGCGCGACGAACCGCCTCAATGCCGTTTTTCGACGCTACCGCAACTGGAGGAGCGCCGGCTCCGGGAGTTTTTGCGGGCGCCGATCGAACTGCAGTGGCCGCGACCGCCGCTGCGGCACCCACAGCGATGGCCTCACGCCGGGTCATTTTTGTGTCAGGGGTCTCGTGACTGCCGGTGCCATTGGGTTTTCTCATGAGCCACATGGTGGCGGGGTGGCGTCGGTGTGTCAAGGAGTAGGAGCGGCAACCAACCGAGTGTTGAGTTTTGAGTTATGAGTTTTAAGGTGGCCCAGCCCGACCTCTATTGTCCTTGAGCAGGTGGGATCGAACTCAAAACTCAAAACTACAAACTCAAAACTGACCCGGCATGGGAGTTGCAAGAGATTGGAGCATGACGATGATGGTGAATCTCCGGCAGCTCGACTACCATGAGGTGCAATTTGGAAGTGTGGGTTGGATCTGTCGAAAGGTGGAGAGCACGATGAGGCGTCGCGGCCGCGTGATTCGATTGCTGTGGGCGGCCGGCGTCTTTTCAGCCGTCATGTCGACCGGCGGGTGTGACTCCGGCAGTGGGCAGGCCGCCCAACCCGTGGAAACGGACTGGAAGATGCAACGCGACCAGATGGTGAGCCAGCAGATTGAGGCCCGCGGCGTCAAGGATCCACTGGTGCTCGAGAGTATGCGATCGGTTGCGCGTCACCTTTTCGTCCCCGAAAATTACCGCGATGCCGCCTACCACGATTCGCCCCTGCCTATCGGCGATTCACAGACCATTTCACAGCCCTATATCGTGGCCTTGATGTCGGAACTCCTCGAAGTCAGTGAGGGCGAGAAGGTACTCGAGATCGGCACCGGCTCCGGATATCAGGCGGCCGTCCTCGCAGCGATGGGGGTCGAAGTGCGCTCGATCGAGATCCGTCCACGGCTGTGCGAGCACGCCGCGCAAACCCTCTCCGAACTCGCGTATGAATCGGTCCAGGTACGGTGTGGCGACGGCTATGGGGGCTGGCCCGAAGAAGCGCCCTTCGACGGCATCATCGTCACCGCGGCGCCGGAAAGAGTGCCGGACCCGTTACTCGAGCAGCTTGCGGTAGGTGCGCGAATGGTGATCCCGGTCGGTGATTTCTACCAGGAGCTGAAGGTCATCACGAAGACCCCCGAAGGAATTGATGAACGTTCGGTCATTCCCGTTCGCTTTGTCCCGATGACCGGCGAGATCGAGCGGCAGGGTTCCTGACCGCCCACGCACCTACCCACCCAGATTCAAGATACAAGGTTCAAGATACAGGGCCGCCCCACGGCCCAGATACTGATTCAAGATGCAAGATACAAGGCCGCCCACCCGCCCCTGATTTGGGCGAGGAAAGTCCGATGTCAAGTCCTGACGAAAAGTTGTCATGCGATCCCGAGCCGCGGAGCGGCGACAGATACATAGCCTGGGGCGTGAGCCCCAGGATACGAACGAGAAAATATTGAGGAAGCCGCGGAGCGGCGACAGAAATATCGCGGTGATACCTG
>Ga0224513_10000291_pt1 | contig 18574 bp, 13 predicted proteins | sample SF_May12_sed_USG_5_FD_169109 | JGI IMG/M metagenome (GOLD analysis project Ga0224513, IMG submission 169109) | Sediment microbial communities from San Francisco Bay, California, United States - SF_May12_sed_USGS_21 | ecosystem: Environmental > Aquatic > Marine > Sediment | place: USA... | reverse complement strand
TCTCGACCTCGAGCTCCAAACCGATCCTGATCGGGCAGATCCAGCTAGTTGACGTGCCGCACACGAGCAAGGCCAGACAGCTTCTCGAGCAGCGCAAGGACGAGGTCCTCAACCTCGCCAACAGCCTCCACCCGCGAATGGTGGCACGGGGCGGCGGAGCGGTCGACCTCGAGGTGGTGATTCATCCCGCAGGCAACGATTCCGTCGAGATGATGGTGGTCCATCTCCTGGTCGACACCCGTGATGCGATGGGCGCGAACCTGGTCAACACGATGTGCGAGGGGGTTGCCTCCTTCATCGAGAGCATCACCGGAGGCAAGGTCTTTCTGCGGATCCTTTCAAACCTGGCCGATCGGTCGTTGGTGCGCGCTTCTGTGAAGATCCCGGCCGAAAATCTGGCAAACAACGGATACGACGGCGAGCAGGTGCGCGACGGCATCGTCATAGCCAGTCAGTTCGCGGCCATCGATTCCTATCGCGCAACGACCCACAACAAAGGCATCATGAATGGTATCGACGCGGTGGCGCTGGCCACTGGCAACGACTGGCGCGCGGTAGAGGCGGGAGCACATGCTTTTGCCGCAAGAGGCACCCATTACACCTCGCTCTCCCGCTGGACCAAGGCCGAAGACGGCTCCCTGGCCGGCGCGATCGAACTCCCGATTCGGGTCGGCATCGTCGGCGGACCGTTGCAGTCGAATCCCTCGGTGGCCATGAACCTTCGGTTGTTGAAGGTGGAGTCATCGCGCGAGCTGGCGGAGGTGATGGCGGCGGTCGGTCTGGCGCAGAATTTCTCCGCACTGCGCGCTCTCGTCACAGACGGCATCCAGCGCGGTCACATGACCCTGCATGCCCGCAGTGTCGCGACCGCCGCCGGCGCGACCCCGGAGATCTTCGATTCGGTGGTCAAACAGCTGGTCGAGTCGGGAGAGATCAAGATCTGGAAGGCCGAGGAAGTCATCAGCCAGGTCAAAACCGAGATGGGCCATTCGATGTCGCATGATGAGCGCGCCGACATGGCGGCCGGCCACGGCAAGATCATCCTCTTCGGGGAGCACGCGGTGGTCTATGGGAGCCGGGCGATCGCCGCCCCGGTGCCGCTCGCGGTGCGGGCCCGGATCGTTGACGAAAAAGACGGCGTGTGGCTGGTGATTCCGCGCTGGGGCGTGGAGCAGCGGCTGCGTTCGGATCCCGCCAAGCAGATGTCTTTCGAAGTCCCGGCCGCCTTGATGCTGCGTGAACTCGGGCTCGCCGACCGTTCGATGAGAATCGAGGTCTATTCGGAGATCCCGCGCGCTATGGGCCTCGGCGGCTCGGCCGCGGTGGCGGTCGCCATCATTCGGGCACTCGACCGGCATTTCAAACTCGATCTCTCCAACGATCAGGTCAACGCCCTCGCCTATCAGTGTGAGTGTGTCGCCCATGGCACGCCTTCGGGCATCGACAACACCGTAGCGACATTTGGACAACCCCTTGTCTATCGCAGGGGTGATCCACCGGAAATTCACTCTCTCCAGCTGCCGAAACCCGTCCAATTTGTCATCGGCATGACCGGAGTCGAGGGTCTGACCGCCAAGATGGTTGCCAGGGTTCGAGACGGACGAGAGCGCAACCGAGACGTTTACGACGCAATGTTCAAAGGCATCGACGCCCTCACCGTGCAAGCCATCGAAGCCCTCAAGAAAAACGACCTCGAGCGTCTCGGTGAGCTCATGAACGTCTGCCAGGGTCTTCTCAACGGAATCCAGGTTTCGAGCTGGGAGCTCGAGGAGCTGATCCAGGTCGCGAGAGAGAACGGCGCCCTCGGTGCCAAGCTCACGGGAGGCGGCGGCGGCGGATCCATGATCGCCCTCTGCCCCGACAATGCCGACACGGTCATCGAGGCGATGCGCGATGCGGGCTACCAGGCGATGGGGGTTTCCATTGGCTGAACCAGCGATTCGCCCAACCCATGAGGTGGTTTCCAGTGAGGAAGAGCCCCTTATTCTGGTTGACGAAACCGACCGCGAAATCGGACACCTCAGCAAGCGTGCCTGTCACGACGGCGACGGAGTGCTCCACCGCGCATTCTCGCTCTTCATCTTCAACTCCGAAGGTGAGCTTCTGCTCCAGCAGCGAAGTGACGAGAAACGGCTGTGGCCTCTCTTCTGGTCCAATTCATGTTGCAGCCACCCGCGCCGCGGCGAAACCATACAGTTGGCTACCGAGAGGCGCCTGACCCAGGAGCTGGGAATGGCGAGCAAAATCCACCACCTCTTCACATTTCAGTACCAGGCGCCCTATCTCGACCTCGGCTCCGAGAACGAGGTGTGCTGGGTCTACGCCGGCCACAGCACCGACGAGCCCCAACCCAACGATCACGAAATCGCTGCGATCAGGTGGATCAAACCAGACGACCTCGATCGTGAGTTCGAGACGCGGCCTGAGATCTTCACGCCCTGGTTCGCAATGGAATGGCCGCGCGTCCGGACCGCATTTCAAAGGATACTGGGCCTTTCAACGGGAGAATAACGGGCATCCCGCTGATTCAGGAGTTTCGCGTCGCCTCTCGCGACCGCCAGCAGTCTGTGATTCTCGCTCAAAACCCCCATCCGGCGCCGCCAACAGCCACCTCCGATTTCAGATCAACTTCCTGTACCGCAATAGCACTGAGGACGCCGAGCGGGCGGGGATATCTCCGCCCTACCGATACTGTCGGAGGATCCGTCGCGCCAGCGACAGCTTGTGGACCTCGTCGGCGCCATCGTAGATGCGAGCGGCGCGTTCGTGGCGGTAGAAGAAGGCGAGCATGGTGTCGTCGGTCATGCCGAGGCCGCCATGGACCTGGAGCGCGTGGTCGATGACCTTTTGCATGGTGTTGGCAGTCACGAACTTGATCATCGAGATGTCTTCCCGCGCTTCCTTCCAGCCAAGCTCTTCGATCTTCCACGCGGTGTTGAGGACCATCAGTCGGGCCGCATGAATGTCGGCCGCACACTCGGCAATCCAGGTCTGGATGACGTCCTTGTCGGCCAGGGTACGATCGGGTGCGATGATGCGGCTGGCGGCGCGCGAGCACATGAGTTCGAAGGCCCGGTTGCAGATGCCGATCCAGCGCATGCAGTGATGGATGCGGCCGGGGCCGAGGCGTTCCTGGGCGATAACGAACCCGTGGCCCTCGTTGCCGAGCAGATTGCTCTGCGGCACACGGCAGGAGTGGTAGAGGATCTCGGCATGGCTCGCCCAGTCTTCGCCGGTATGACCCATGACATTGATGTTGCGGACAAGATCGAAACCGGGAGTATCGGTGGGGACGATGATCATCGAGGCGCGGTGGTGGGCCGGCGCTTCCGGATCGGTGATTGCCATGACCACAGCAAAGGCGGCGCCGTCTGCCGAAGTTGTGTACCACTTCTGGCCGTTAATGATGTAGTCGCGGCCGTCTTTGACCGCAGTGGTCTCCATCATCACCGGGTTCGAGCCCGGCATCTCTACCTCAGTCATCGAGAAGCAGCTACGGATCCTCCCCTCGACCAGCGGCCCCAGCCACCGCTCCTTTTGCTCGTCGGTGCCGTAGAGGTGGAGGATCTCGATGTTGCCCGCATCGGGCGCGTGACAGTTGAAGACAAAGTGGCCGAGCGGGGTACGCCCGAGGACCTCGGAAATGAGGCCGAGATCTACCAGACCAAGCCCCATGCCGCCGTACTCCTTTGGATGTCCAGGCGCCCACAACCCCATCTGACGGACATTCTCGCGCTTTTTCCCGATCTCCGGCAGGAGCTCGCGGAATGGTCTGCGGAGGAAGGTCTCCTCCATTGGTACGAGCTCCTCAGTCACGAACTCGTCGATCATCGCGAGCATGGTCTGGGTCTTCTCGCTCAATGAGAAATCCACGGCACATCCTTTCTGGAAGCGCCCTCATGCTAGCATTCTGCGGCAACCGATATGAAGGCGAGACACCGCGACCGGTTCCGCGTCCGATCCTATGAGACGGACCCACTTGGGCGCCTCCAGGTACCCATCCTGTGCAAGCTGTTACAGGAGGCCGCCACCGCCCACGCCGCCATTCTCGGCGTCGCGGTCGATACGCTCATCGAAAACGGCGTCGCCTGGGTGCTTTCCCGCCTTCACCTCGAGATGCAACGCTGGCCTACATCCGACGAATACATCGTCATCGAAACCTGGCCCGAAGCCGCGAACCGCCTCTTCACCGAGCGCAGGTTCAATGTCGTCGATGCGGCGGATAACAGGATCGGCACCGCTTCTACTCTGTGGTTGATCCTCGACCTCGAGCGTCGACGCCCAGTGCGTCTCCCCGCGCATGTCGTCGAACGGCTGGGCGAGCTTGGACTCGGCAGCGAGCCACGACGATTCGGCGATCTCGTCACGCCGGACCCGGTGGATCGCGAACTCGCGTTCACCGTCCGCCGCTCCGATCTCGATCTGGCGGATCACGTCAACAACACCAGCTATGTAGAGTGGGCCATCGAGGCGGTCCCGGACGAGGTCTGGAGCAGCAACGAGCTGGCCGAACTCGAGATCCAGTTCGTCTCCGAGTGTCGTCAGGGGCAGACCGTGCTGTCGCGCAGTCGGCAGGTCGATCGTGGCGACGATATCGAAGTGCGCCACCAGCTCATGCGGCACGAGGACGGCGCGGAAGTGGCACGAGCTCGCACAATCTGGCGTCGAACCTGAACACCACGCGAACTCAGACATGAGTGTGCCCACCGATTCGGGAGGTCATCACGGCAATACGGCAGAACGGCTATACGGGTCCACCCACCTGTTGGCACACCGAGAGAAATCCCTGCAATCTTCTCGCCGAATAGCCGTAAAGCCGTTAGGCCCCTACGCTTCTGTTTTGAGGCTGTGCCCACCATCGACCGGAATGATCGCGCCGTTGATATATGAAGCCGCTCGCGAAGCGAGAAAGACGGCGATGCCCGCCATGTCCGCCGGTTCTCCGATACGACCGAGCGGGCAGGCTTTTTCGAATGTCTCCCTGTAGTTTTCGAGCAGGTGGCGGGTCATCTTGCTTGGGAAGAACCCTGGCGCGACCGCGTTGACCGTGATATTCCGCCCACCCAGATGCACCGCCAGCATCCGGGTCAGCTGATGGACCGCCGCCTTGGCCGCAGCGTACGAGAAATTCGGAACGATGGGGACTCGGAGGCCGTCGATCGAGCCGATGTTGATGACCCGGGCCGGGTCCTCCGCAGTTGCCGCCTTCTCAAGCATCGGCAAGAGATCGCGGGTCAAGAAGAAGAGTGATTTCAGGTTGAGATCTGTGATCTTGTCGAAACCCTTTTCGGGAAAGGTCTCGATGGGCTCTCCCCACGCGGCGCCGGCATTGTTGACCAGGATGTGCAGCCGCTCCTCCCGATCTGAAATCTCCCGGACGAGGTGTTCGACACCCGCCATGGTCGAGAGATCGGACGGTAACGAGATGCATCGTCCCACCGCGGACAGCTCTCCAGCCACCGCTTCGCAGACCTCGGCCGTGCGCGATGTGATGTAGACGGTGGCCCCCGCTTCGACATAGCCGCGGGCGATCATCAGACCGATGCCGCGAGAACCGCCGGTAACGAGAGCGACCTTGCCGTGGATTGAAAAGAGCGACGAGACATCGTGGTTTTCATTCATGGCGACACCCCGGCAACCGCTCCCGCCGCGGCGGCAAGGCCGCCGACCCAGAGATTGAGGTTTTTGAAGCGTGGGTCCTCGGTCTGGCCGTGGTAGGAGCGGTAGTAGATTTGCTGCACGATCCCCGCCAACCGGAAGAGACCGTAGCAGTAGTAGAAGCTGAAATCGTCGACCTTTAGACCGCTATTCGTAGCGTAGCGGGCAACCACCTCCGCTCGAGAGGGAGCACCATCGGCGTTGGTCGGCATCATCCGCATCGCCTGAAAACCGGCCGGATCACTCTGCTCCACCCAGTAAGCGAGGGAGGCCCCGAGATCCATCAGCGGATCGCCGAGGGCCGCCATCTCCCAGTCGAGAACACCGATGATCCGCTGCGGGTCTGTTGGATCGAGGACGACGTTGTCGAGCCGGAAGTCGTTGTGGACGATGCAGCCGGGCCCACTGTCCGGAAGCCTGTTCTCCTCGAGCCACGCCATGATGCTTTCACAGTCCGGCACATCGGGAGTCCGCGCCCTTCGGTAGCGATCGGACCACCCACCGATCTGGCGCTCGACATAGCCCTCCGGATCTCCGAAGCGCTCGAGACCGACCGCACGAAAGTCGACCGAGTGCAGCTCGACGTGGACATCGACCACTCGATTGAAGAGGGCCCTGACGTCTTCCGGGGAAAGCGTCAGTCCGGCTGGGAAGTCGCGTCTGACGATGATGCCTTCGATTTTCTCCATGACGTAAAATGGGCTGCCGATGATCGATTCGTCATCACAGAACACGAGTGGTTTCGGGCAGTAGGGAAACGACCCGTGGAGCGCGGCCAGGACATCGTGTTCCCTCTTCATGTCGTGACCGCTCTTCGGCTTGCTGCCGAAGGGCGGGCGCCGGAGCACGATCTCGGTCTCGCCGATCTGCAGCATGTAGGTGAGATTGGAAAACCCCGACGGATACTGGAGGACCTCGACCTCGCCCTCGAAATTCAGAGTTTGCCGGAGGTGGGGACCTAGGCGGGTGACATCGAGATCTTCGCCCGGACGGGTCGCTACAGGTCGATCGATGGAGTCGTTCATGACGCTAGTGTCTCCCATCATCTCGAAAACAAAAAGAGGGCCCGCAGCGCGGGCCCTCTGTCACGTCAATCTATTTCCTTACGGTCCAGGCGACAGCACACCATCCCGGATCGTGAACATGATGGGTGTGAAGAGGCCGTCGAGCGCATCCGGATCGTCGTAATAGCTGGTGCCAACCTCGTTCGACGGAATCTCCTGGATGAGGACGGTGAAGGCATCTTCGGTCACATCGATGATGCCGTAGCCATGCGACCAGGTGTTCTGGTAGAGGATGTCCGACGCCGACACGCCGGTACCCATGGAGGAGACCTGGAGCAGGAGCCCATAGTTGGCCATGATTTCCTCGATACCAGGGATCTGGCCGAGGATCGGATCGGACAGGATCACCCGCAAAGCGATCTCGGCATTGGTCGAGGACGAGATAGCGGGCGGCGTGATCTCGTAAGTTCCGTTCTGGTGGTCGGTGACAAAGGTCGCGTGGATGTCACCCGAAATCACGACGGCGTTGTTGACCAGATCGAGAAGACTCAATACCTCAAACGTTTTCTGGGGCAGGCCGTTGAAGTCCTCGTTGTTGATGATCAACTTGGTGCGCAGGAAGTCCGGGAACTCGGGCGGCAGCATGGCCGCGATCAATGGGTTGGTGAAGTCGATGACCATCGGGGTCATCATGAAGGAATGGCCGAGCACCTTCCAGGTCGCCGGACTCAAGAGCAGCGTGCCCTGGAGCCACGCATTCTGTTGCGAGCCATAGACCTCCTGGGAAACTCCGCCAGAACCGAAATAACCGGCCGCAGCATAGAGATCGAAGGTGTCCTTGATGACCTGGGTCCGCGAGCCGCCGGATGAGTAGATCGCAGTTTTTCCCATCAACATAAAGGAAATACCCCGCGGGAGCGCCGCCATGACTTCGGGGGTGAACGGTGGCGTGAGGCCGGCCCCCTGGTAGAGGAGGTTGATGAAGGTGGCACTGACGTTGCCCGCCATAGCCTCCTCGCCCAGCCGCACCGCTGTGAAGAAATCCAGTGCAGGGTTCTCCATCATGTAGAGGTTGGCGGCGATCAGGCTGAGGGTCTGCTGGAAGATCGGCAGGGTCTTGCCGATGAGGCCAATATCGATATAGGGATCGAAGGCCTCCCGAATCTGCACCCACTCTTCTTCGCTTCCTCCGATCATAGCCCTGAGAGTCGGTTCGTCGACCGGAATCAACCCGGGGAACGCATCCTCCGGGATCAAGTGATCTGGCCGGAATGTCCTGAGATCCGTAAGAACGAGGTGCAGATTCGAGCCATAGATCAGATCGCGGTAAATCATGCTATTGGGGTACAGGTCGTCAGCGCCGATCTCGAGCTCACCATCTCCATTAAGTGCCGCATCAATCGGGACCCACTCGAAGAAAGCGCGCTCCGAGTTCTGTTTGCGCTCGATGTCGAACTCATCCATGCGGCCGTTCGTAAAGGTGGCGGTCGCACCCCAGGCGTCGTTCGAGTACTCGTGATCGTCCCAGATGACCAGCATCGGCCACCGCTCGTGGACCTGTTGGAGAACCTCGTCGGTCTTTTCGGTGCGGTAGATGTCGCGGTAGTTCGAGAGGCTGGCTGCGGCGTAATTGGGATTTTCCTCGCTGCCGAGCTGGATCGCCCCCTCGATATCCTCGAACACGATCCTGCGCTCACTGTCCGGGTCCTGGAACTGGGGATCGCCGGTGGTCTCATAGATGTAGTCACCGAGGTGGACGATGAAGTCGATGTCCTCGTCGTGGTCGAGCAGCATCTTGAGGTAAGTGTTGTAGTAACGGCCGATGTAGTCCTGGCAGTAGACCACTGCGAAACGCACCGGCTGGTCGGACGCGGGGCTGGGAGCCGTTCGAGTACGACCGATCTGTGAACTGTTGCCGCCATAGCTGAACCGGTAGTAATAGGTGCTATACGGCATGAGGCCATCGACCTTGACCTTGACCACTCCGTCGTACTCGATGTCGACATCGATCGATCGAGAAACTACAACGTCGGTCATCCCCTGGTCTGTGGCGACCGAAAGATCCACCCTCGTCGGGATACCGCCATCAGGCGCTACAGCCCGTGTCCACAGCACGATGCTGTCCGCAGTCGGATCACCCGAGGCCACCGATTGCGGGAAGTATTCGTTGGCGGCCGCAGCACCGGCCACAGCACACAGAACAACAATCACACCCGCTATACGAAGAAAACCACGCATCAAATCCTCCTTCCTGGCTGGACGCACCGATCCCCGTCCCGGGACCCGCGCTGAATCTCGACTCTCTTGAGACGGCATTTCTTTCACCTCGTCTGAAGTGGGATCCAATGGTACACCCGCCAGGGAAATTAGGAATTAGGAATTAGGAATTAGGAATTTCATCCCATCGACCTCCGCGAAATTTCGGATTTCGAATTTCGAATTTCGGAATTGCCGGCAACCCAGCAGATCCTGGAGGTTGGATTTACGTACCTCCACAGGGGTCAGAGGCCCTACCTCTGAAGCACTGATTCGCATTGAGATGCGGACTCGTGTGCTAATCTCGGGTCAACAACAAACGACAGGAGAAAAACATGGCGCACCTCATGGTCCATCACAGGGTCAAGGATTTCGAGACCTGGAAGAAGGTCTTCGACGAACATGCGAACGAGAGGGCAGCCGCAGGATGTACCGGCGGGGAACTATACCAATGTTCTGAGGATCCGAATGACGTGGTCATCCGATTGAGCTGGGACACGGCCGAGAACGCACGCGCGTTCACTCTCGCCAAACACACCCGAGAAGCGATGGCGAAAGGCGGCGTTATCGGCGAGCCGATTCTCGTGTTTTTGAACGAACCTGAGGATGTGCCGAAATAGTCGAGAGCTATGGGTATGGAATCTCGAGGGTAGCCCTGCTGCTCCCGAAGAATTCTGCTGAGAACGACTCAGTTCTTTACTCTTAACTGCTCGTCACGCGACAAGAAGCTCTTCGCCGGCGCGCACCAAACGGGCATACGCACCTTCAGCGGCGAGAAGCTCGTTATGGGTCCCCTGCTCGATGATCCGGCCACGATCCATGACGACAATTCGGTCGGCACGCTCCACAGTCGACAGACGGTGGGCGATCACGATCACCGTCTTGCGCTCGAAGATCCTCGCGAGGGCATCCTGGATGAACTGCTCGGTAATGGAGTCGATCGAGGCCGTGGCTTCATCGAGGACAACCACTGACAGGTCGTGGGCCATTGCTCGTGCAAAGGTCAGGAGCTGGCCCTCCCCCACCGAGAGATCGGCGCCCCGCTCTCTCAGGACGTGGTCCCAACCGACACGCTCAACGACTTTGTCGGCGTGGACCAGAACCGCCGCCTCTTCACAGTCCGTTTTGCTGATGTCGGGATTGCCGAGGTCGATGTTGAATTTCACCGCCTCCGAAAAGAGCTGTGGGTCCTGACGCACGCCGGCAATGTGGCGGCGCACATCTTCCGACCGCAGGTCCGAGAGCTCAGAGCCGTCGAGCTTGATGCTGCCCCGGTAACCGGTGTAGGAGGTATCGAGAAGCCTGGTCAAGGTCGTCTTGCCGGAGCCGGTTGCACCCACAACTGCCACCACCTCACCTGGTTTGACCTCGAGATCTATTCCGCAGAGGACGTCCTCGGCATCGGGTCGGTAGCGGAAACAGACGTTCCGCATCACGATCTCGCCTTCCACCTCCGGCTTGGCCTCGCCACCGGTGGACACCGATTCATCGACATCGAGAAGGACCAGGATCTTTTCCAGCGCCGCTGCACCGCGTTGCAGCACGGCGACCCTGGAGGAGAGCTCGCGCAGGGGCCGGAAAAGGCGGTCGAGGTACTCGATGAAGGCAACAAGCAATCCGGCGCTCAACGGATCCGAAAGCGGCACCGGCAGGCCCATTCGCCAGGCAAGCCCGGATCCGTACCAGAGCATGACAGCGACGCAGATCGAGGCTGCGCCGTCCACCAGCGCATACATGAAGGAGTCATAAACGTTGGAGCGGGTGGTGGCGCGGCGGAAGCGGTCGTTGCGGACATCGAAGAGGTTTTCGGAATGCTCTTCGTTTCCGAAGAGCTGAACGACCTCGACTCCGTCGACACGCTCTGCGAGGAAGGCATTGACCGAGGCCAACGCCTCGCGAACTTCGAGGAACAGGACCCGCAGTCGACGCCTGATGATTTCGAGCACCGCCAGAATCGGCGGCGCCAACAACAACAGCACCAGCGTCAGGCGCGCGTCGAGCAGAAACATCGCGGTCAGGGTCCCGGCGATCATCAAGAGATCGAGGATGATGTTGATGAGCCCCGATGAGAAAGCTTCACCAAGCGCATCGACATCGGAGGTGGCGCGGGTCATCAGACGACCGGCCGGCTGCCGGTCCAGGTAGCTCTGGCGCAAACCGATGAGCTTGCGGTAGATGCCGGAACGCAATCTCACGATGCTGCGCTGGCCGCCCCAGGCGAGCGACATGACGTAGCCACCCTCGAGCAAATAGCCGGCCACGACCGCACCGAGATATAACAGGGCGAGCGCCATCAGCCCCTCGGCCACACCCGGCACGATGTGTTCGTCGATGACCTTCTTCAGGATCCAGGGCTGGACGAGGCTGAGGCCGGCGGTCGCCGGAGTCAGCAAGAGGGCCAGCGCAAAGGCCCAGGAATCGGGTCTGAGGTAGGGCCACAGCCTGCGCAGCATCGATGTCTCGGTCATGACGCGACCTCGTCCTCTGCCGCCGCGCGCTGGCTCTGCACCAGCCAGGTGTCACGGTAAATTCCAGGCCGTTGGATCAGCTCTGAGTGTAGGCCGCTGTCGACCAACCGGCCACCGTCGAGGACCAGCACGAGATCGCAGTGGCGAAGGGCCGACAAACGATGGCTCGAAATCAGGACCGTCGGTGCCTCCGGTCGACGTGCCAGGCCGGCCACGGTCTCGACAAGCTGCGCCTCGGTGTGGTGATCGACCGCCGACAGAACATCATCGAGAATCAGGAGATCGCCTCCCCGGTATAGACCGCGCGCCAGCGCCACCCGCTGCCTCTGACCGCCGGAGAGCATGATGCCCCGTTCGCCGACCACCGTTTGCAGGCCATCCGGGAGCGAATCGAGATCAGGTGCCAACGCCGCCATCTCGACCGCGCTCCGGATATTGCCCTCGTCCGGCGCTTCTTCGAGGGCGACATTGGAGGCAATGGCATCGGAGAAGAGGAAGGGTCGCTGGGGAACCACAGCCAACCGGCGCCGCCAGGTCTCGAGATCCAAGGTCAACAAATCGACACCATTGACCAGAATCGTCTCTTGGGGCGGGTTGTAGAGACGTGCCAACAGACGCAGCAGGGTGCTTTTACCGCTCCCGGTGCGCCCGAAAAGACCGACGACACCACCGGCAGGAATCGTCGCGGTCAGCCCCGTCAACACCTCTCGGTCCGCTTCATCCGGATATGCGAAGTGGAGGTCGCGAAGCTCGATCCCCGGGCCATGACCACTCTCCAGGACGACGCCTGCCGCACCCTCTGGACGTTCGACCGGTGCATCCATGAGTTCGAAGATCCGTTCGAGGGCCGCGCGGCCGCGCTGGATCACGGACATCATCCACCCCATCGATCGCAACGGCGGCAGAAAGACCGTCAGCAAGGCGGTGAAGGCAGCCAATTCACCCACGGTCAGGGAGCCCCTCAGCACCATCGGGCCGCCGACAGCGATCAGAGCAAACATTGCGATACCGCCCGATAGCACCAACAGCGGCAACGCGATCGAGCGAATCAGCGCAAGCCGCATGCCGGTGTGGAACCAGTCGAGGTTCCGCTCTTCGAAACGTTCGACGAATGCCTCTTCGGCCACGAATCCCTGGATCGCGGCCATTCCCTGCAGGCTGCCGAGGACATGCTCGGAGATTTCACCAAGCTGCTCCTGGCTGCGCCGCGCGAGGTAGAACAGGCGCCGGATGCCCCACTGGACGAGACCGGTTCCGAGCAGGATCGGCAGCAGGACCATCAGGGTCAGACGCGGCGACAGGGCAACCATCTTCCAACCGGTGAGGACGACGGCGAGGGTTACGTTGACGATCTGCAGGCCCCCGAAGCCGACCAGGGTTCTGACCCAGGTGATGTCATTGGATGCACGGCTGACGATATCTCCCCGTTTTTGGGTCGCGTAGAAGGACGGCTGGAGGCGCAGGAGGCGGGCGAAGAGATCCCGCCGCAGGTTGTATTCGAGATGGCGTCCTGGATTGAAGATCAGGACCCTCGACAGACTCCGGACCACGATCACTGCCACCCCCATCACGGCGATTGCAGCAACGAAGTGGCCCATGGGCTGTTCTGCTCGCAGGGCATCGATGGCGTGGCCGATCTGGCCTGGAATGCTCACCGCCAGGTAATTCGTGATCCACAGGAAGATCGCACCGGTGAGATAGCTCCACCGGTACCGCCACGCGTAGTCCCGCAGCAGTCGGAGGACCGGCCGCCCTGTCGCACCCCGCTTTTGGTCGTTTGACTCGTTCAACCCCACGCTCCTGTAACCGCCGATTATCCTCTCATGTTTCCGGCCGCCCACCCAACCGGATGCAGGGTTCAGGATGCAGGATGCAGGGTTCAGGATGCAGGATGCAGGATGCAGGATGCATCGAAGAAGAAAGCTCTTCAGGGAGAAGGTAGGTGGATCCTGTTCCCTGCATCCTGTATCCATACGAATGTATGGACCGGCAGAGCTGTCCAAGGTAGGCTTCGCTCGACCAGAATAGGAGACTGCGATGTCCGAAACCATGCCCGAGGTGCTGATCAGCGAGGAGGAGATCCACGACAAGGTGGAAGAACTCGCCCGCCGGATCTCGGCCGACTACCGTGACGTGGAGGATCTGATTCTGGTGGGGGTCCTCAAGGGCTCGTTCATCTTCTTGGCCGACCTCGCCCGCCACCTGACCATCCCGCGCAGCGTCGACTTCATGGCCCTCTCGACCTATGGCAATGCAACCGACACCGATGGTGCGGTGCGGATGATCATGGACCTACGCCGGAATATCGCCGGGCAACACGTGGTCATCGTTGAGGACATCGTCGATACCGGCTACACCCTCGCCTATCTGGTCCGCACCCTGGCTGCCCGGCAGCCGGCATCACTCAAGACCTGTGTTCTGGTCCACAAGCCGGATCGACGAGAAGTCTATGCCCAGATCGACTACCTCGGTTTCGAAATCCCCGATGAATGGGTCGTCGGCTGCGGTCTCGACTGGGCCGAAAAGTATCGGACACTGCCGTATATCGGGGTGGTCAAGCCGGAGGAGTGAGCCGCCCGTCCTGGCTAAGCGGCTATTCGGCTTGACGGCGTGTGACTTCCGCGCGACGACGAGGATCGATTCGCCGAAATGGGGTTTTGTGACCGTGCTCACGGTCAGGAACCGGCTCCGGACCTAAATTGATATTGGACGCACCGGACAATCTCCTCCTTCACAAGCCCGTTCGCGGGCTTGCTTTTTTTTGGTATGTCATCCCGACCGAGGGGGCGAAGCGACCCAAATTCTGTCATCCCGACCGAGGACCCGAAGGGGCCGAGCGGAGGGATCTATCGGGGTGGCAGTCAGCGCTCTCCAATCCGACCCTACAGATTCCTCGACTCGCTTCGCTCGCTCGGAATGACAGGGAAACGGCCCGTTCGCGGGCTTGGGTTTTTTGGCCAATCATTTTCAGACCTCATCAACGGCTGCCCACGATTTACGGCCCTATGAGACCGTGGTGTCTTTGCGTTTACAACGTTGTGTCGGTCAGTGTATGGGGACACGAAACGGGGTTCGGGCACGGACTCGGACGCGGACGCGGACTCGGGATGGGGTGGCTGATACACTCTCGGCGATGAACGAATCGACACTCGGTCTCGAACAGGTGCCGCCAGGGCGTCAGATCTACGCGAACCGCACGCTCAATCTGCGGACGATCCGGGCCATCGGCTACGACATGGACTACACCCTGGTCCACTACCGTGCCGATGTCTGGGAGCAACGGGTCTACGACCGCCTCAAGGAAATGTTCGTCGCTGATGGGTGGCCGATCGAGGACCTCGAGTTCGACCCGGCCCTGGTCATCCGAGGGCTGGTGATCGACACCGATCTCGGCAACATCGTCAAAGCCAACCGCTTCGGCTACGTGATGCGTGCCGCCCACGGCACCCACCCGATGACTTTCGAGGATCAGCGAGATGCCTACCTCCACACGCCGGTCGACCTTTCGGAGCCTCGTTTCGTCTTTCTCAACACTCTCTTTTCGCTCTCCGCGAGTTGCTTCTACGCACAGTTGGTCGACCTCTACGACCAACATGTCCTGACCGGGGTCCACGGATACCGGGACCTTTTCCGTTACGTCGGCGAGCGGCTCGACGAAACCCACATCGAAGGCTCGCTCAAGGCCGACATCATGGCCGACCCGGAGCCGTACATCGTCCTCGATCCACAGGCACCGCATGCTCTGCTCGACCAGCTCCAGGCCGGCAAGCGTCTGATGCTGATCTCGAACTCGGAATGGCCTTACGCGCAGAAAATCATGTCGTACGCCTACGACCCATTCCTTGGCCCAGGTCGAACCTGGCGCGATCTCTTCGAGCTGGTCATCGTCGGCGCCCGCAAGCCGGGGTTCTTCAGTTACAACCTACCCATCTTCTCGATTGCCGACGAAACTACGGGGCTTTTGCAGCCGGTGGCCGGCCCCATCCCGGGACCCGGCGCCTATCTCGGCGGCGATGCCACCAAGGTCGAGGAGTACCTCGGGCTCTCCGGGGCCGCAATTCTGTACGTCGGCGACCACATCTTCGCCGACGTCAAGATGTCGAAATCGAGCCTCCGCTGGCGTACCGCACTGATTCTGCGGGAACTCGAGGAGGAGCTGGCTGCGGTCGAAGCCTTCCGAGATACCGAGAAGCAGCTCGTCACCCTGATGGGGGAGAAGGTGAAGCTGGAAACCGCCCACAGCCGAATCCGTCTGGCCCTGCAGCGGCTTCACCGCGGATATGGCGAGCAGCCGGACGCCTCGGCCGACGAGCTCGAGGCCGAGATCGGTCGATTGCGGTCCGAAACCGAAGCGCTCGACGAGCGCATCGCACCGATGGCGCGTCAGGCCGCCGAGCTCGAGAACCCGAGCTGGGGCGCTTTGCTTCGCTCCGGCAACGACAAGAGCCATCTCGCCCGTCAAATCGAAGGCTCGGCCGACGTCTATACCTCGCGGGTGTCGAACTTTCTCTACGCCACCCCTTTTTCCTACCTCCGCAGCCGTCGCGGGACGATGCCCCACGATCCCCTGAGCTGAAGGAATAGAGTTGTCGTCCGAGTTCACGGTTGCCGCGGTCAGTTTCCTCAACGCGAGGCCTCTCATCGAGGGACTCGATGAAGAGCCCGGGGTCCACCTCATATCCGACGTTCCAAGCCGTCTCTTGACGACGCTGATCGAGGATCGGGCGGCGGTCGCGCTGTGCCCGGTGATCGACTTTCAGCTATCGCCGGTTGAACTCTCGATCGTTCCTGTCGGAGCCATCGGCTCCGACGGCCCGACGCTCACCGTCAGGGTCTTCAGCCAGGTACCGATGGCGGAGGTGACGAAGGTCCACACCGACAGCGACAGCCACACCTCGGTGGCGCTGCTGGCAGTTGTCTTCAACAAGCTTTACGGGCGATTTCCGGAGGTCAAGGCTCTCGAGTCGCCTGACGTCAACGGTTCGCAAGTCCCACCCGACACCGTGCTCCTGATCGGCGACAAAGTGGTCCAAAACGAACCGGATCCATCGCTCTATCGTCATCAGCTCGATCTCGGCGAGGCCTGGCGCCGGATGACCGGCCTGCCCTTCGTTTTTGCCTGTTGGATGGCACGAGCCGATCACGATCTCGGCGAGCTGCCAGAAATTCTGAGCCGATACCGCGACCTCAACCGAAACCGCATCGCCGAGATCGCCGTCACACACGCCAAGGCCTCGGGCTGGCCGGAGGGGCTCGCGGCGGCTTATCTCGGAAAGGTCCTGCGCTATGACATTGGATCGAGGGAGCTGGAAGCGATCGAGCTGTTTTGGAAGCGCTGCCGCGCGCTTGGCCTGATCGAGCGACTGCGGCCAATGAAGCTGTACAAGGAAATTCAGCACGGGAGGGGATAAACCCCTCCCCTACGGACGTATGGCTGGCGTCAACATTAACCATCAATTGAGTTTTTGTGGCTCGAAACATCCGGGGTTGCCCGTAAATTTGGGTTAGGAGTTGTAGGGGAGGGGTTTCTCCCCTCCCGGCGTTGAAGCCGCTACCCACACCGTGCGGCCGAGAAGGCCACACCACAAGATGGCGGAATATTGGCCGACCCTGCAGAGTGTGTACTAAGCTAGCGCCGTGCCTGCCGAAGCCTCCTCCGACGCCAGATCGGCGAGTCAGAGAATCGGCCTCCTGTTGGGCCCCGTCCTGTTCTGCGTGACCCTGTTTCTGGACCTCGATCCTTCCAGGTCCGAGGTCACCCGCATGGCGGCGGTGGCGGTTCTGATGGCAACCTGGTGGATCACCGATGCCATCCCCCTGTCGGCAACCGCGCTGCTGCCATTGGTGATGTATCCCGTACTGGGCATCATGAAGACCCGGGAGTGTGCGCCGATATACGTCAACAGCACGATCTTTCTCTTCATTGGTGGCTTCATGATCGCCGTGACGATGGAGAAGTGGCGGCTGCACAAACGAATCGCGCTGTGGATCATCCGGCGAATCGGGGGCGGGCCGTCGCGCATCATTCTCGGTTTCATGGTCGCGGCGGCGTTCCTTTCCATGTGGATCTCCAATACCGCTACCGCCATCATGATGGTGCCCATCGCCATGGCGATCATCCTGCAGCTCGAGGAGAAATTCGGAAAGAGAGCGTGCCGTTCCTTCACCGTTGCACTGATGCTTGGAATTGCATACGCCTGCTCGCTGGGCGGCATGGCGACGCTGGTCGGTACTCCGCCGAACCTATCGTTTGCGAGGATCTTCGAAATCACGTTCCCGAATGCGGAATCCATCGCCTTCGGCCAATGGTTGGTGATGGCGTTGCCCATCACCTTTGTTCTGCTGACCATCGTGTGGCTTCTTCTGACGCGGGTGTTCTTCCGCTTCCGGGAGTCGTTCGAGGTCGACCGCGACGTCGTGAAACGCGAGTACACAGCGCTCGGCGGCATGTCGTTCGAAGAGCGGGCCGTACTCGCGGTCTTCGCGGCGACTGCCTTCGGTTGGGTCTTTCGAAAGGACTTGGTGCTCGGCTTGCTGACCATACCGGGATGGTCGCGACTGCTGCCCCACGCGGACCTGATCGACGATGCCACGGTCGCGATCGGTATGGCGATGATCCTGTTTTTCATTCCGACACGTAGCCGGAACGCCGGCAGCCGCATGGTGATGGGTGTCGACGTGTTCAGCAAGATCCCGTGGCACATCGTGATTCTTTTTGGAGGCGGTTTTGCCCTCGCTCAAGGCTTCCGGGTCACCGGTCTTTCAGAGCTGATCGGAACCCGGTTTGCGGGCCTCGAAGGTGTGCCGCCTTATGCCATGATCACGCTGGTCTGCGGCGGTCTCACTTTCCTTACCGAACTCACCTCCAATACCGCGACCACCGAGATGATCCTGCCGATCCTCGCTTCAGTCGCGGTCGCCATGAAGGTCAACCCGCTGCTGCTGATGATTCCGGCCACGCTATCAGCGTCATGCGCCTTCATGATGCCGGTGGCCACTCCCGCGAACGCCATCATCTTCGGCAGCGGCCGCGTCAAGATCGCTGAGATGGCCAGGGTGGGACTCGCCATCAACCTGATCGGCGTGTTGGTCATCTCTCTGGTGTTCTACTTCCTCGGGACCGCGGTTCTCGGCATCGACACTGCGATCTTTCCGATGTGGGCGGAGTCTGGATAGCCCGCAGCGGAT
>Ga0224513_10000287_pt1 | contig 18730 bp, 29 predicted proteins | sample SF_May12_sed_USG_5_FD_169109 | JGI IMG/M metagenome (GOLD analysis project Ga0224513, IMG submission 169109) | Sediment microbial communities from San Francisco Bay, California, United States - SF_May12_sed_USGS_21 | ecosystem: Environmental > Aquatic > Marine > Sediment | place: USA... | reverse complement strand
GGAATTATTGAAATATTGGTTGGGGATACTGTTGTTTGGAAAAATGCTGATACTGCAACCCATACAGTAACTGCTATTACTGAATCTGAAGAAAATGTTGCTTTATTTGATAGTGGCTTATTTGCACCTGGAAAATCATTTTCTCATACGTTTACTGAGATAGGAGACTATCCCTACTATTGTATTGTTCATCCCTGGATGGAAGGTACAGTTATTGTAACTGCTGGATACTCCATCATTCCACATGTTGGTAAGCAAGTAGGTGATGGCTCTATTTCTTTTGATGTAGAGTATAGTTTTAATCGCGTACTTTCTACTGCCATGATAAATGAAGAAAAAAAATCAATCACATTTGAGATAATTGGAAATACTAACTCTGAAAATAATGAATTAGAACTTCGATTACCCTCTGAACTCATTGATGGTCCATTTGTCATTTGGGTAGATGGAGAAAAACTCTCAGACTTTGAACTTGTTAAAGACGGTGATCTTAATGTACTAAATATCGAATTAGACCCAGAAACCCAAATTTTTACTGTTATTGGAATCTCTATAGTTCCTGAGTTTGGCTCTATTGCAATTATTATTTTTGGAGTGTCTGTTATTACTATGGTTGTTTTGAGTCAGAGAAACAAACTTTCAATCTGATTTATCTTCAGTGGAAAAAACTTAGTAATTCATATCAAATATTAAAATTCATAATTTATTATATTTATTCAAAATTATTATGATATATGATTTATTTAATAAAAAAATTATATAAAATAACAAAATAAAATATAAAATTATGATCAATTTTTTAATATCGCATTATCGTCAGAGTGATTTTGCGTCTAAATGAATTTTATGAAAAAAGTAATGCAAGATATGTAATCAAAATTATGATGTCTGATGATTTTTTATCTCATATGATCTGATTATTGCTCATTTGAATATTTTTCAAAGATCTAAATCACCAAAAATTCATGTCTATGTGAATTTTTTTTAAAAAGTTATTTTTACTATGTTTAATTAAAAACTAATCAAGCAAACGGTGATTTATTTGAAACAATTAACTCTTACAGAAACAATTGAAGAATTAGAAAATTTAATTGATAGCGGTAAAGGAGACGCTGGCAGACTATATCATATTCTAGAATTTTTAAAAAATAAAAAACCATTATACGTCTCTGATCAAATTTATCTTGAAAACAAACTTGAGGCTTCTTTTTCTACTGAGGATGAAGAACCCGTATCTGAAAATACACTTCTCCCAAAAGTTCAAAAACTAATTGATATTGGAAACGGAGATCCTGGAAGATTACAATATATTTATGACATGCTTGCAAATAACAAACCTCTTTATCATTCAGATGCAATTTACCTTGATTCAAAATTACAATCATTAACTGAAGAATCAGATGTTGTAAAAGACAAGTTTACAACTTCTACCCAAGAACATATTTCATCACCTCCACCTAAAGAAATCCCAAAAGAAACTATCGTCAAAGTTAGAGGTAGCATGCCAAAAGGATGGACTTCTGATGATTCTGAAGAATCTACTGTTATTTCTGATAACATAAAACAAGAAGAACAAAAAATTAAACAACAACAAAAGATTTCAGATGCAATTGATGATCAACGCTCAAAGTTAACTCAGTTAATTTCTCACAGAAAAGAATATGAACAAAAAGTGATTCAAGAACAATCTTCTCTAGAATCTCAAATTAAAGATGAGCGATTAAAAATTGAAACTCAAACTAGACTGTCTCAAGAAATTGTCACACAAAAAGAGGAACTTCTTAAAGTAAAAAAAGAAAGAGCAAATGTAATTAAAAAAATTGATTCTGAAAAACTAAAGATTTCAAAAGAACTTAAACAACAAAAACAGCAACTTGTTCAAGCTCAACTTGAACAAGAAAAAATTGAAAAACAGATTCAAAATGAACAGATACTATTGGCTGAAATGGCTAAAGAGCAAAAATCCCGTTTGATAGAACAAGCAGAAATTGCGCGTAAAATTAAACTAAAACAGTCAGATCTAGAAAATACTAAGCAAGACTATGACGAAATTGTTTCTCAAGTAAATGATGAAAAAGCAAAATTTGCAGAGTCTGAGAAACTCAAGACTTTGATCAAAACACAAGAGCAGGATTTACTGAAAACAAAAGAAGAAAGAATTCATCTGAATGATATCATCTCAAATGAGAAGGAATTGATAACAAAAAAGACTAAAGAAGAAAAAGAGCGACTAAAATCACAAACGCTTTTGGCAAGACAGCTTAAAAAAGAAAAAAAATCATTTGAGTCACTTAAAAAGAAACATGATAAGATAGAACAACAAATTCGTACAAAAAATCAAAAATTAAAAGAACAACAAGAAAAACTCAAAAAACAGATTACTGAAAAAGATAAAAAACTAAAATCTATTGTTACAAAAACAACTCCAAAAAAAGTTACAAAAACAACTCCAAAAAAAGTTACAAAAACAACTCCAAAAAATTCATCTGATAAAAAAATTATAAAAAAGAAGAAATAATTACTTCAGTCTTATTGTAATTTCTTCTCCATTTCCAATAGGAGATGTTATTGTTCGAAGATTCAAATTTTTTTTAAGATAATCTGAAAATTTCTTCATGTCTTGTCTGTATTTTTCAGGATATAGCATGTTATCTGTGATAATTATTCCTCCAATTGATACCATTGGTAAAATCAAATCAAAGTACTCTATGATGTTTTCTTTATCTGCATCAATTAAAACAAAATCAAAAAAATCCCTATATTTTTTTTGTAGATTTAATTCTGTGAGTTTTTGTATTGCTAATCCCTCTTTTATCGTGATTCTGTCACTGATCCCTGCTTTTTGAAAATTCTCTCTTGCTCTCTTGATTTTATTTGGATTTTGCTCAATTGTGATGATTTTTCCTGATTTTTCCAAAATTGCCTCTGCACACCATATGGTTGAATATCCTGTTGATGTCCCAACTTCTAGTATGTTTTTTGCATTTTTCAGGCGTAAAATCATGTTGAGCAACTCTCCGGTTTCTTTTGTAATTGCCAACATTCTATCTTCAGGTAGAACGTTTACTTTTCTTGATTTCTCTAGGATTGATTGTACTTCTAATTCTTCAAGTACCTCAAAAATTGGATTTAACATATGTTGTGTATATTTTTAAAATAAATTAACATGTCTTTACTTATTACATATTCTTGAAATCTTTTCAATAGCTTATATTTAGTGACTGCAGTTTTTAATTTGGATATGACGGAGAGGAAAGAACTCGATCTGGTTGACATAGTTCAGAAAATTCTCAAATTAGACTCCAAAATGAGATTTGCAGCAATAATTGATTCTAAAGGCAATATTCGAGAAGCAATTATGAAAACTGGAAAAACTAATCTAAAATCTCAAAAAGAAGAGGAACATTTCTGTAAGCAAGTCGCACAAAGGAAAGCAATGAGAAAAGAATTTGATCGATCTCTTGGTAAGGTAAGATATGTTCATGTCGAAAGAGAAAAAGTATCTCAAATGGTGATTTACACAAAAAGAAACATCATTTACTTTACAATGGAACCTGAAATGCCAATTAACATAAAGATCAGATTGATTACAAAAATCAAAAAAATTACCGCTGATCTTTAACTAGTTTGGTTTTTTTTGGATTGACTTTCCACAAATACCTTGGAGACTCTAAGATGTTTGAATATGATAAACATTACAGAGAGTGTCAGCAGATAAATAAACCATTTATCAAAGCAAGAACTAATCCTGATCATAGAAACTATTTTGTTCAGATTGATTTAATGACTTGTAACTATAATTTATCAAAACAAGAACAAGATGAAATTAAAAAATTATTGGACGATGAAATCCTATTTGTAGAATCAATCTTGAAATCTAAATTTAATGGATTCTGTATTGACAAAGAACTTGCTTGGTTTGATGGAATCTCTACTGAACATGTAAATAATTTTTGTGAAAACCTTTATGATTTAATTCAAAAACACCATTAAAATCTGATTAGGTTTTTTAGGATTTTATTAATTATTTGTACTTCTTGCTTTCTTTCTATTATTATAGTCGCATTCCATTTTTTAGCAAATTCTGACTGTTTATCCATTTTTTCTAATTCTTCGATATATTTTATCAGGTGTATTTTGTAATCATGCAGTAAATCTAGATGCTTATTGTGGTTTTTCTCAGTTGGTGTTGCCATTCCATTCCTCTTCTGTAATCTCTGGAAACATGTTTCTTATTCTACCTCTGTCTTTTTCCATTGCATCTATTCTTGCTTCAAGATGACTCTTAATTGTAGGGTCTGATTCTTGGGTTTTCTCTTCTTGAATATTTGAAATTACTTTGGTTAATAATTTGTAATATGTGATGTGATTTTTCTTTGATTCTTCTGATCTATCCTCTTCTTTTACGTCCATTAATAATCTTAATTTACTTGAAAATAAGTACTTGATCCTTTTAAATTATTTTAACAATAATCATGATGTTTTGATAACTTGTTTTAATTTCTTAAATGTCCCGAGAAATCTATTTCGTATATCCCAATATGGTCTTGATGTACAATAGATAATTATCTTATATTATTTCAAAATCTATTAAAATCTGAGATATCCGGGTTTGGGAATTTTATTTCCAAAGTCTCTTTGTAATAATATTATTTCATTTGTTTTTTTATCTTTGAGTAGTTTTTGATTTGCGTCTTCTAGAAATTTTTTAATTTGAGTAAAACAATCTGTCAACTCTTTTTTTAATTTACTGTCATCACTCTTCTCTTTAGTCCAAATAATCGAAGATGCTAATTCAAACATTCCAGACATTCCTTCTAATAATATTTCATAATCTGTTTTTACGAATTTATTTAATTTATATGAATTCAGATTTTTGGATATGTCTACAAATATTTTTTTATTTTTTAAATTCTTTGATGCCTTGTTTATTTTAGATTCATAGGTAAAAATCATGTTGTTGATAAATCCAATGTTATCTTCCATGGTTATATGGTGTAATTTTTCATAATATACATCACTTTTGTGGCCGTGTTTTTTAATATGTCCTAATTCTTCCATTTTTTTTAGGGTATTGCTAAATTTGATTCTGTTGTATCTTTTTTTATCTTCATTTAAACACATTTTCCAGATATTATCAAAGTAGTTTTTTTCGTTAGGCATGCATCTCAAAATGTATTCTATGGAGATAACTTGCATAATCTGTTGTTTGCTTGGAATTATTTATTGTGATGTATTAATTAATCAAAATATTTCCCTTAAACTAATATTGAAATCAAACCATAGAAAAATATGAAAATTCTAATTGATGAGATGGATGACGGTTGGGATGAAAAACTCCAAGAATTAGGATATGATGCATATAGTGTCAAGAAACTACGTATGGAAGGTCAAAAACTTAGAACGGATTATTCTGTGATTAATTATGCTAAAGAAAATAATATGATTCTAGTTACACGTGATACTGAAAGCGGACAGGCTTGTGAGGAAAACAATCTCCCTTATGTGTTACTTGACAATGCTGAAATTTTTAAAATTGTTATTGATAAAATAAAACAATTTTAATTTATATTATTTGAATCAAATCGTGTTATTCTCAAGTTTGCCAAGATTTCATTCAGAAAACCTTCTTCTGGTTGATGTGCAATATTTTTCATAATTGCTTCCCAACAATCATTAATTTTTCTGTTAATCTGTGAAAACATTTTATCTTTTTTGAATGCAGGGTAAAAAGATAACATTTTCATGATTCCATCTGTTGATTGCACAATTTGGATCATATGGATAACTAATCTTAGTCTTTCATGATATGAAAAATTCTCTTCTTTTACAGCGTTATCGAAATCTATAATCTCATCAAAAATCATCTTAATTTCTTTATGAAGATTTTTGAGTTGGTTGTTTACTGATTCATAAAGATTAATCAACTCATATTCAATGTGGGATCTACTGTGAATTTTTTTCTCTATTTCTCCTGTCTCTACTAACTCACTGATCTCCCTGTAAACCATTTTTTCATTACCTACTTTTTCTATGACTCTTTTTGCAAGTTCTGTCCCTCGCGTCCTTCCATTCTCATTAAGAACTCTAATGATCTCTGTTTTGATTATATCTGAATTTTTAGTCATCTATTTTCACTTGAAATTACTTGTATTTTTCCAGTACGGCTTTTTCGCCTACCTTGTTAATTTCTTTTACTAATCCTTCTAAAATTTCTATTCCTGTTCTGATCGGTTCTTTCTCTAAACTTTTGTATTCTAATTTTTGCTTGAGTACTAATTTCTCATTATTTACAAAACTTAGTAAGCTTACATTTTCTCCCATGTTAAGATTAATGAAAAACTCTATGTATTCTGATGTTGATTGTATGCCCATTGTTCTTTATTTTTTGTTCGGGTATTTGTTTGAAACACATACAAATTAAGTTTATTTAGAAATCTGTATCTATTTGATTGTGGATAGATGCGATAGACGTATTCGTGCTTATAAAAATGGAAAAACTTTTGATCAATGCAGAGATATTGCAGAGTCTATGAGCCCTGATTTTAAAAAACAAATTGAAGAGAAAGGTAAAATTCTGTGGACTGAAATTTTAAACCAAACCGATCATGATGAGATAATTTACAAGCTTACTTTAAAATTTTTGAGACGTGATGGGTATAATATAGGAAATCACAAGATCCCTGAAGTCAAAAAATTCATTTCGTAGACTAAATCTTACAACTACCATCTGCATTTCGTAATTTTTTTGCCATTACAAATGGTGTTATGAGCAATACTGGAATTGATATTGCAATGAATAGTGTCTGTAATTCTGCTAATGCAATTGATAATGCAATCCCACTTGCAGTTCCAATAAATACTGATAGAAATGTTCCAGCACAAGTTGGGCATGCGATGAACAGTCCAACTGCTGCACCCACTGTACTCATACCTCTACCTTTCTTTGAAATTGCATATGCGTTAACTGCTATGACAGTATTCAATCCGACTAAATATGATACAATTATTTGTAATACTAAATTTATTGGAATTATTTGCAGCCCTACATGTTCTGTCATGTATATGATTATTTTTGGCATGTATCCAAAATTATCACAACATGGTGCAACAAAACCTGATGGAATTTCTGCTCCGTAATGAATTGCAAAATTAACTTCTGGTTGATATACTAGCGTTCCTGATACCAATGAAAAGAATACCCCATACCCTACAAATGTTACAACAAAAATTTTACGTGACCTTGAATTCCATGTAGTTAATGCAATTATTGTCCACAAATCTTTTTTCTGACTTTCTATTTTCTCTTTGTGATACCTATGCATACCAAAAGCAATTAATCCAAATGATGCAACGAGTATTATGTAAAATCCATATGCGATTCTTTGTATGGATTCAATTGCGTCAGGTGTGAGTAACTCTGAGTCCTGATACCTACTGTACATTAAAAATAATATTGAAATTGTTATGAACCCAAAAACAATCAGTTTTTTCCCATTACTTGACTTTTTATCTGATTGTTTCTCCATGATTTTGATTTTCTTCTATAAAATTAAATTCTATCCTAACTAAGTTTTGGTACAAAGATGTAGATTATTGCAATTATCTCTAATCGTCCAAATATCATCAAAAATCCGAGAACAATTTTTGTTGCGGGATCTGTATCAAAATCAATCACGCCTGCAGACAAACCTCCAGTAGTTATGACTCCTGCTGCCTCAAAGAATGCATCTTGATATGGTACGTCTTCTATTGCTGCTAAATGTAGACCTGTAATTGCAGATATAGTTGGAAATAATGCAACAATAATCAAAGCCGATATGGCTTCTTTTTTTGTTTGATTTGATAGGTTGACTCTTTTTACTTTACTAAAAAGTGATATACAGTCTTTCAAATGAAATAGCCTAAATATCTTCAAACCCCCTGCAGTTGAAAATCCACATCCTCCGATAAACATCAAAATTATCAAAATAGTGTGAGCTCCGCCATTTAATCCTGCTAAACTTTCTTGTTGCAGTCCTGCTGTGGTACTTGCGGATATTGAATAAAATGCGCTTTCCAAAGGGTCTAATCCACTAATTACTATAAACAAAATAGTTGCACTACCTAGAATTGCAAAATATGCCAAAACTTCTTTTCCAAGTTTTGGAGCGAGGAATTTTTTCCTAACAAATGCATAATGGAATGTAAATGGCAATGCTCCTAGTATCATTGCTCCCATCAGAATAACATGCTCTTGCCAAACTAGCCCGTCAAGAATTGTGGATGTCGGTAGAAATCCACCTGTAGCAATAGTGCTCATAGCAAGTGAAAAATCGTCTAAAAGATCTTCATCTGCTCCAATGAAATACAGCAAGATTGCAATAATTGCAATGTATACTGCAAAAATTACCGTGATAGTTAAGAAGAGCTCTTTCATATGAAGTGTTCTTCCTGATATGAAACCACGCATGGATTGAAGTTTTGATTCTGGATAAAATGCAGTAATTACCAAATAAATGAAACTCATGCCTCCTACCAGTTGCGTATAGCTTCGATAAAATGTGAAACTTTGTTTTAGGTTCTCAGGTTCGTCAAATAATGATATTCCTCCTGTTGTAAATCCTGCAGCACTAGAAAAGAACGCATTTCCAAATACCTCTACATTTGTCTCTTCGCTAGGAAAAACATACAGGTACGGTACAGTTCCGAAAAGCGACAGTAGGAATAAACTTGAAAAGACCAATATGGATGCTTGTTGTAAGTTGAGACTTGACTTTTCACCATAAGAATTTAGAAAGAATCCTGTAACTAGTAAAAGAACTGTTGTTAGATAAATTCCAGTGGCAATTGTGGTATCTTCTAAAATTGTTGCGATAATAGCTGGTACAAGCAATAATACTCCTGCAAATTGTAATACAAAACCAAGATTTCCCAAAACTGCCTTTACAGGCGGACTCAAAAGACGAGGTGCAGTAGCTGTGGCATCTCTTATCACATTTGCGATGCTTGTTTGAAATATCATTCCAATGACTTGATTTTTCTTTGATATGACTGGCAGTTTCCTGATCTGATTATCTCTCATTTTATGTAATGCATCTTGTAGTGTTGCTTTTTCATTAATTGTGATGAGTGGAGTACTCATGACATCTTTTAGTGTGGTGGCCTCTGCGTAAACTGTAGCATCACTAACTTTATTTAGAATATCTTCATCTGTGACAATTCCTACTGGAAGTTTATTTTCATTAGTAACTACGATGTCGTCTGTTTCATAATGACGTAACATTCTAGCTGCTTCCCTGGTTTGTGTGCTCTGACTTAGAACTAGGACGTCTTTGTCCATGTATTCGCTAACATACTTGCTTAGAACGTATGAAACTGCACGCTCAGGATTTGTTGACATTAAGCTACCCATAGTTGTTGATTTTAAATAATTTGGGGTTATGCACTAATCTTGATCGTTAAAAAATAATTTACCTGAGATTATTCTTAAATTTGATCCCAAAAATTTTGCTATCTTTATAAGCATTGAATCAGGAGTTTATGCGTAATACAATGGATATTGATCAAGCGCAAGAGCCTGATTATGACTCAGTCAAAATAGATTATGTTGGATTTGTAGATCCTTATGCTGTTGAGGGCATGGTTGTACTCAAAGCCGATAATGGCAAAGAATTTCATATGAGGGCATTTTCTGGTGAAGTTGCCAGACATATCTCAAGTTTTGGTGAAACTGAAGGAGAAACTGCACCTTCAATCTATAAGATGATTGAAGAGATTTGTGAGGAAAATGAATTGGTTCTAGTCAAAGTAAAAATCTATGAAAGTGGTGATGTGTTAAGGGCAAATCTATACTTTACTGGCAAAAAAGATTTGGTATTGAGAAACTATAGGGCATCAGATGCTATGGCACTTGGAGCATATTATAACATCCCAATACTTGTAAGAAAAAATCTCCTCAAAGAACGTATGGAAGCATGATTTTACATCTTGCAGTTTTATAGAATGGTTTTTTTCATAGTATTTCTGTAAATTACCATGAGTGAACAAGAACAGATTATGGATAATCTACTAAATGTAGATCTTGAAATCATTGATGCTGTAAGGGAATTACGTAATGAGAATTGGGATTCAGAAACATTGAAACAACAAGTTGGGGATTTACTAAAAATCCGTGATGAAATGGTTGAAAAACTAGTGTCACTTAATGACAATGATCATCAGTGTGACTGTGGACATGACCATCATCACGAATGATTATTTTCTATAAAAAAATTATCTGGAAACATATCTTCAATTCTCTTTAATTCTGATTGATAGTTTTCCATCTTTAATTGGATTTCTTTAATTTCATTTCTAGAAAAATCCTGTTTTCTTTTTTCTAACTCTTTAATTTTTTTTACAAGCGTCTTATGCATTATCAAATACTCTGGAAATTTTTTTGGGAGTTTACTCATTATCTAAATTGACACTTGTTTTACTAATACTAATCGCCTATTTTGTTAATCTATATGATTACTTCATTGTGTTTAAAATAATGCTTCATAATTCGGCAAATTCATCAACTATCAGTTATAGCTTATTTTGATTAATCATCAGCAATTTTTATTGTAAATCCTACATTATATTATTATCACATATTCAAAATCAGAACCTTTTTGATATGAGTTAATCATTATGTACCATGGTTAATCTTGAAAAACTTTACCACAAGATTGCTCTACAAGTGATTGAACGATGCCATGGGGCAATCAAAATCAAAAAACATGGAAAAATCATTGAAGTCTATGATCCAAAACGTCATATTTGGAGCAATGGTTTGGCAGGTCTCATAATTAAAGAAGAATGTAAGAATGCAAATCTTAGAGACTGGGAGATTGCAAATGTTAGAAGTTATGTTATCAAGGAATTACTTGGAAAATCTGATTAGACTACTTTTCTAATTAGATGTGGTTCTTTTAGCATTATTATGTCATCTTTTTTTGATGACAAATCTACTTGTCTGAGATTTTGATTTGTAATAATAGTTAATGCTTCACATCGAGAACAGAGAATTGTTTTTCCATCTGATCTTTCTTCTCTTATGATGTATTTTTCTAACCTGTCTTCTTTTTCACAGGTGGGACAAAGTCTGGGTTCTGTTGGTGTTAAGATGATTTCTTTGATGAATATTGTCTTGCCCATATTTTGTACTTTCAAATTGATCAAAAAAGAGTTTGTATTGTCAATTGGCATCCAGCAATTCCACCTCAAACATCAAACCGTTTTAATTATTTGAGACAAAACGTTGAGTATTCTACATATTTCTCAATCTAGCCAATTAACAAGATATTGTATTTTTTACTGAAAAATATATTTTTGTAAATTTTAGATGGATTTTTTTAGAATTTCATTGATTGCTTTAGAATAACTATATGTGATATTCTCTTTTTGCATTTTTTTTGCCTGATGGATTCTGATCTTTTTATCTAATTCGTCATCAATCATTATGGTAACACGTTTTGCCATACTAAAATTTCCATAATTCCGTATTTATACAATATGTGGTTTTTCTGATTTTGATCTTTAACGTTAGTTTTTGAAACTGATTCATCTCTTAATAATTTTTGTAATTTTATAGTTTTTCTTGAAAAAAATTATAATAAATCTTAAATACCAAAATGTTCTATACTAATTGATGTCGTTAGTTGTAAAACTTGGCGATTAGACTGCGTGGGCCCGCAGAACGAAAAAGGCAATCAGACGTTTAACGATCTGACCACGAGAGGAAATCTCTCAGAGTTCTGCAGTTAGGGGTTTACGCCTTTTAATTTTCTCATAGGTTAACCTGTAAACTTTAGCGTTGCAAATTTATCAAAACTAAATTTTAAAGAGAAAAAAGTACTATGTCACTATTTCGTCAAGACGTCCTTCTTCCTGGGCCCGTTTAATCTCCATGGCAATTCTTCTACCTACGCCAAAGGTCGTGCCGTACTGATATTTTGTGTATGGGCTTGTTGTTGCAACTATTGGATTTCCTGGAACTCGTAATGATACATCATAAACTATTAACTCTAAATCTTTGGTAATGACGCTTTGAAGTGAAAATGGTCCTATAATTCCAGGTGAATATTCTTTTTTCACCGCAGCCACAAATTTGTCTCCCATTTTGATTACTTTCTCAAGTAATGATTCCCTAATACTTGCAGGAGTATGACCTACTTCTATATTTTGTAAATCCATGTCGATATCTAATTGCTGTTTTGCTGGAAGTGCGTTGTAATCATGTATGTTTGTCTGCAATCTTCTCTCAATTCCAATAAAATCTACTTGGTCTGAAATTGGCGTGTGGAAGAAATTAAAGTTCATGTATGTTCCTATAGCTAATTCTTCAATACTTGATTTTTCAAGATCTTTCCGTGAGATTATTCCTTGTTTGATCTTTACATCTGATTTTTCTTTATAATCCTTGTAGGATGAAACTGTAAAGAATGCTCTCTCTAATGGCCTATTCTTTTCTTGAACTTTGACAATGCACGGTTTATTGATTTTTTTTGGATCTTTGAATAATTTAGGGTATTTTATTTTCGCTTTTTCTAAAAGATAATACTGCCCTTTTTTTGCTGTTCTTTCTTCTGCTTGAAATAATTTTCTATTTCCAAAAATTGGTACCTTGAATGTGTTCTCTATTGTTTTGTATCCTAGGTAAACTGTAAGTGATCTATGCGGAACTATTATTGTGTTTGATTCACGCATTTTTTTTTGCATTTTGGCTGAAGCCATCTCTTTGAATTTATCTAGTATTATGATTTCATCTGCAATTCTCCCAAATCTTTGATATGGACCTTCTCTTCCTTTCTGACAAAAAACTGCTGTTTGATAATCTTCGTCTTTTGCCCCATCCATTATCTCCAGTGCAGAGTGACTGCCAAGTACTCCTATTTTGACGTCTGAATAGTCATTTACTATCTTCTTTATCTCTGAACTCTTTATCACATCATGCCTAGATATTAGGATCTAATATAGCTAGTTTTCAATTTTTCAGATCGGATAGAAACAGAAGATTTTTTTTAACTACTGTTGTGTTTTATGTGTGCTATATTCTTTTGAGTTGCAGATGGCAGGGGTAATTCTGCTGACTGCAATGACTGCCGGTGGTATTTCTTTATGGCTTAAACGCCGAAAAGCACAAAATGAGTTAGATAGTGAAAGTCAAGAATCTCAAAACTAGTGTTAAACTAAATCTCTTATCTAATACATAAAATACTCTGATTTCCCATATGTATTATTGAAATTAGTTATTGCCATTACTGGAAGCACTGGAGTAATTTATGGAATCCGTATGCTAGAAACTCTCAAGAAGTTAAACATTGAAACTCATTTAATATTATCTGAGTGGGCTGCAAAATGTATCTCGTTGGAAACTGAATACACAACTGATTATGTAAAATCACTTGCAACTAGTACTTCAGATGAAAAAAACATGGCATCAAGTATTTCAAGTGGGACTCATCAAGTTACTGGAATGATTGTTGCACCCTGCAGCATGAAGACATTATCTGCAATTGCAAACGGATATGATGACACATTAATTGCAAGAGCTGCAGGTGTTACAATAAAAGAATCAAGAAAACTAGTTCTGATGGTAAGAGAAACTCCTCTCTCTGCAATTCATTTGGAGAATATGCTAAAGTTGTCTAGATTGGGAATTGTAATTTTACCTCCTGTAACCGAATTTTATACAAAACCCAAATCCATTGATGATATTGTTAATCATGGTGTGGGAAAGTGTTTGGACCAATTTGACATAGAACACGATTTATACCCTCGATGGGGTACTTTGTAGATTCCCCTTGTCAAGACTCTCTTTTGAAATAACAGTTGATGCAAAAAGAGAAACTGTTTATGATGTATTATCAAACTATGAAAATTATCAGAAAATACTCCCTCAACATTTCCCATCAGTTAGAATTCGCTCAGTTCGCAATAATGTCTCTGTGGTAGAAGAGCACCTTATTCTTGGAGATAAAGAACTGTTAATCATGGCAAAGCATGTTACTACAGAACCTGTATTACACGAGGTTTTTGTAATTGGTGGCGATGCAAAAGGAAGTTACATCAAAGAACAATTTGTAAAACTTTCAGAAGGAACAAAAGTTCTAGTTGATGTAGATTTGAAACTAAAAGGTAAAATGAAATTATCGAGTTTGTTTGGAAAAAATAAACTTGAACAAGAATATGGTATAATTTTAGATGATTTTGTAAAAATTGCAGAAGGCTAGTCTGATTTTACTTCTTTATCTTTAAAGTCATTTAGTTCTTTTTCACCTTCAATTTTTCCTTTCTCAAATTCTCCTTTGGCCTTGCCAAAAGTCTTTGCTAGTTCTGGAATCTTTTTTGCACCAAAAATGAATACTGCTGCAATAATTATGATGAAAATCCACTCTTGCCCTGCTATAAAATTGGACAAACCTATTCCTAACATTATGTCTATCATAAATTAAATTTAGATTTAAGTGTTCAACTTTTGGCGTTCCTTACGCTCTATGATTATCATGCCTGCTGAATAAAGTGCAATCATAGGGCCTGCAATAAACCACATTGTAACACCACTTCCATCTGGTGTAATTATGGCACCAAAGATCACAATTATCACAATTGCGTATCTGATATTTTTTCTCCAAAAATCTGAATCTACCATTCCTGATGCAGATATTGCATACATCACAAGTGGAAGTTGAAACGAAAACCCAAATGCTAACAAAAATTGTAAAACAAAAGTCACAAATTCTATGACGTTAAGAAACGTTACAAGTCCTGCAGACTCACCATATCTGTACAAAAATTCTAAAATATATGGAATCACTAAATTATAAGAAAAAGCACAACCTGCAATGAATAATCCCAGAGATGGCAATGAAATACTTCTGCTTACATTAATTTCATTTTCTTTTAATGCTGGTTTGATGAATCCCACTAATTCTTTAATGATGATTGGCATACCTACTACAATACCTACAAGTGCTGCGATGTATACTTGAGCAAAAAATGCCTGTCCTGGTGCTGTTTGAATTAATTGGACATCTTCTGGAACAAGATTATCTTTCATGTGATTAGTTATCTGCGCTGCAATGTTGTTTAGTGGTTCTGGAGTTGGATAATACACAGTAATTCCTCCTACTTGAATTGACTCTGCATGAAACGTTAGAATAAATACTGTGATTATCCCTATCACTAAAATAATCCGTAATAGTCTCTTCCTCAGTTCTTCTAGATGTTGGTTTAAACCATCCAATTCAGACATCTGATATCTTTGGGTTTTAAGCTATATCTATTTGCCGGGAATTGGTAGTAACTTTGCCTCTGGCATTCCTGCCTCTTTGAGTTGCTCTGTAGTCAAATCCTCAAATTCTAAAGATATGATTGCTTTTGTCTTGAATTTTGTTTCCATCTCTTTTGCCAAATCTCCTATGTCTTTACTAGCATAGATTTCTTTTGAATCTTTTAGGAATATTCTTTCTCCTTTTTCCATCTCTTTTCCGTTAAACTTTCCTTGAAGAAAACTGGTAATTGCTGGAAGTTCTTTTCTGTCAATATTGTTATAAAAGTAACAGATTCCCTTTACTGACTCATAATCATATGCTGTGCCATTTCTATACATAAAAACACCAATAAAGTGGGCCTCATCTTCTGGCTCTCTGATACATTTAATCTCCCAGTTTAGTAATTTGCTCTCATCATAACTAAAACCATCCATCTCGTCTGCTGTAATCTTCCAATATCTTGATCTTGGCATTATGTAATATTGTTAAATATTCAGGTATAAATTCCAATATCTATAATGTATAATGACTGGTCTTATTTTTATAGCCACATCAAGTAAACCTATCTGTTGGGTGACCAAATAACCGTTGTATTGGATCTGCAAATGTTGAGAATATTCAGGAAAAAATGATCAAAAATTTTCAAATCTGTTAGCTTCTCACATGTATTGAATTTAGTTATAAATGAAGGTTTGATTAAATCCAAAGTCTAATGTAATGCCAAAATATTATTCACGGATTAAACCCTATTTTTAATTAGATGCGACATCCAAAAAATCCTTTATACCCAATCGAAATTAACGATTATCCAAAGCTCTTTGATTTTGTATTATCTGTTGACGGTTTAGTGTATTTTAAAACTTTGAAGAGAAATTACATTTTAAACAAAGAGATGACTTTGGATGAATGCAATAAACTTCGATTGCTGTATGTGTATTATGCCACTGCAAATAGAAATACTCAGGAAGTCTATGCATGGCAGGATATTTGTATAACTCTTGATGATAAGGGAATTTTTGAAAAAGACATGTATCAATCAAAAGAGGATTTGAAAAATAAATTACTGGTTATTAAAAATCCTCAATATCAATCAGGTCTTTACAGAAAATATGTAGAGTATGTTAAGGAAAATATGGAATCAAAGTAACCGATTCTGGGCAGTCAATATAATACAGGTCCTCAGAATCGGATACCTGATGTTTGTTTCAAAATAAGTATAAAAGCACAAAACTATTCGAAAGATAGATTAACCTTAAATTTAGTTTGCAGATTATTAATGACAATTTTTGATGTTCATGTAACCATTGAAAATAAACCTGGCATTAGTGATCCTGAGGGAGATACGATTCTAAATGATTTAGTCTTAAAGGGCACTCACAAAACTGTCTCTAAAATCAAAACTGCAAAGATGCTAAAATTTACAATTAAAGAAAAAGACAAGAATTCTGCTCAATCAAAAATACGTGACATCTGTGATGAACTGAGAATCTACAATCCTATGGTGAGTAAAATAACAATAGATGTGTTTGATGTTTAGGATTCAGACTCTATATTTTCTATAGTGCTATTTATCAAAATTTTACTTCTCAAAAATTCTGTCATATTTGTTTGGGTTATCACTCCAACCAAATCTTCATCTTCTAATACTATTAGACGTCTGATGTTATTATTTAGCATCTTTTGAACTGCATCTTCAACTGATGTGTTTGGTTCTACCCATCTGAATTTCTTTGACATTATCTCCTCAAGTGGTATTTTTGATGCAGTGAGATCTTTTGCTGCTATTTTTTTTACAAAATCCCTCTCTGAAACAATCCCTATTGGTTTGGAATCTTTCATAATCACTAGAAAACTGATCTCTTTTTCTTTGAGTATTGTTGCTGCATCAAGTGCCGTTTTCTCATGTTCTATAGTAATGACATTTTTTTCCATGATGTCTCTTACTTGAGTCATGGGGGTAAGGCTATTTTTTCACATATAAGAGCTCTCGTTTGCCTGTTTTAGCATACTTTTTCCTGACTAGATTCAAATTAAATATCTCTGAATGTGAAAACAATTGTGAATGTTGGAGTTGTAGTTTTTCCTGGTAGCAATTGTGATCGCGATATGTATCATGTTCTAACTGATGTCTTTAATCTTGATGCGCATTATTACTGGCATGAAAAGTCATTGCCAAAAAATATTGATGCGATAATTCTTCCCGGAGGATTTTCCTATGGTGACCGATTGAGAGCAGGTGTGATTGCAGCACATAGTCCCATTATACACGATGTTGAAAAGATGGCAGAAAAAGGAATCCCTGTATTGGGTGTATGTAATGGATTTCAAATTCTTGTAGAATCTGGATTACTTCCAGGAGTCTTGTTGAAAAATGAATCTCTTAATTTCATGTGTGAGTGGACAAATTTGATAGTGGAGAATAACAAAACTCCTTTTACAAATCAGTTTAAACTAAATGAAAAAATTTCAATACCCATTGCAAATGGAGAAGGTCGATATTATGTTGATGATGATGTTTTAAAACAACTAAAGAAAAAAAATCAAATTGTTTTCAGGTATAGTCAGGTTGTAAATGGCTCTTCTAATAGAATTGCAGGTGTATGTAATGAGGAAGGAAACGTTGTTGGCATGATGCCTCATCCAGAAAGAGCTGTTGAGTCTGAAATTAATCCAACTGATAACCGACCTTCTTCTCTTATTTTTGAATCATTATTGGTAAAAATGGGTGTTAAAAATTGAGTCTTGAATCCCAAGAGCTAGATGAACTAAAATCAAAAATTGGTAGAGCGCCAACATCCACTGAATTACAGATTATAGCTGCAGAATGGTCTGAGCACTGCTCTTACAAATCATCAAAGAAACATCTCAAAATGTTACCTATGGACGGCCCACTTGTAATTAATGAGAAAGGATATGATTCTGGTGTTTTGGATGTGGGTGATGGTTATGTTGTAACTGCTCATATTGAGAGTCATAACCATCCTTCAGCTGTTGAGCCTTATGGTGGAGCTGCAACTGGAGTCGGCGGAGTAATCCGGGATATCTTGTCTGCTGGAACTAGACCTATTGCAATATTTGATGGCTTACGTTTTGGAAATATAGAAAAAGATCAACAGGCTAGATGGCTTTTCAAAAATGCAGTTACGGGCATAGCTGCATATGGAAATTGCTTGGGCATTCCGACAATTGGAGGGGAAGTTGAATTTGATGAATCATATCAAAATTATGCTCTAGTTGATGTTGCGGCAGTGGGATTTGGTAAAAAAGAAAACTTGATCAAAAACCATGCAAAAAAAAATGATTTGGTTGTATTGCTTGGAGGATCTACTGGTAGAGATGGCATTGGTGGTTCTCAATTTGCTTCTGATTCATTAGAATCTGAAGACCGCTCTGCAGTTCAAATTCCAGACCCCTTCATTGAAAAACTAATCATAGAGGTAATTTTAGAG
>Ga0224513_10000279_pt1 | contig 18854 bp, 15 predicted proteins | sample SF_May12_sed_USG_5_FD_169109 | JGI IMG/M metagenome (GOLD analysis project Ga0224513, IMG submission 169109) | Sediment microbial communities from San Francisco Bay, California, United States - SF_May12_sed_USGS_21 | ecosystem: Environmental > Aquatic > Marine > Sediment | place: USA... | reverse complement strand
AGATAGAGGACATGTTACTTGATCATGTGTCCTGGTTGGAATCGCAAAACTATGCGCCAAACTATATCGAGGGAATACTAAAGTCAATAAAATCATGGCTTGTCTTCAACTATATCGAACTAAAAAGAAAGATAAAGATTGCAAATGCCGGAATCCCAGTAAACATACAAGACGAACAAGTACCAACCAAGGCACAGCTGCAATCAATTCTAAATGTGTCAAATCCCAGAACTCGCTCTAGTATCAGTTTGATGGCTTTTTCAGGAATAAGACCACAAGTGATGGGAAATTATGATGGAAGCGATGGTCTCAAGCTAGCTGATCTGCCTGATTTAGTGATTGAACAGGATGGCAAATCAGTTAGTTTTGCACATGTTCCTGCAATGGTTGTAGTAAGGGCCACACTTAGCAAGACAAAAAACAAGTATCTTACGTTCTTGCCATCTGAAGGCTGTGAGTATGTTCTAGGTTATCTGAGAAAAAGGATTTCAGCTGGAGAAAAACTTGCCTTAGATTCGCCTGTCATATCCTTGGAGCTAGGATATTGTTCTAGAAGAAGATACAACAAAATTCAAAAATCATCCAGCTTAATCACAACTCCACGAATTACATCTGACATTAGGAAATCCATATGGAGCATAGTCAAGGTAAGACCATACGTTTTGCGAGCATATTTTGACACACAGTTACTACTTGCAGAAAGCCACGGAAGGATGACTCATGCATACAGACAGTTCTTTATGGGTCACAAGGGAGACATTGAAGCTAGATACACCACAAACAAAGGAAGACTCACTGATGAGATGATTGCAGACATGAGAAGGGCATATTCTGTGAGCCAGGAATTTTTGTGTACCATAAATGATGAGAGCGACAACTCTGTTCAAAACAAAAAGGAGATGCTACTTAACATGTGGCGTGAGCAGGCAAAGCTTTACGGGATTGATCCCGTAAAAATCAAAATAGAAAAACAAAGAACAGATAGTTCGACTGATACAAACGACAAAATATTATCAGACATAGAACAGCAAACAAACGCAATAAGACAAGAGATAATGAAAGCAATGTCTGCATCTCAAGAAAGACAACAACAGCAAGGATACGATGGAAAGATAATAACAAACGATGAACAGTTGTTACATCACATATGTCAAGGCTGGGAACCGATAAAGGAACTAGCAGAAAATCGCATTATCATTAGAAGAAGAAAAAGATAATTATTATTATTTTTTAGAATCATTAATTAATTTTAACAATGCTTCTACAGATTTTTCTTTTGTTTCATATGCTTCTTTTGTTATGATGGACATCAATGAATTGACTAGCGTGATGTAGGGTTTTATTGCCTGACTAATCATGTGATCAACAAATTCATGTTGCAATGTATCTAGTGCATCTACTATATTTTCTGAGTATATCGTGATGGTGTTGCCCTCAACTTTTCCTTCAATCTGTGAATTGTTCTGTGGAGACCAAACCACATCAAAATCGTGCATCATCATGTAACCCGTCGTTTTTTGCAGCCTGTCAAGTTCTGCCAGCAGTAGCAAATTCTTTTGAATAATTGTGTACTTTTCTTTCATACCGGGATATCTTGATTTGTATAAAAGTGGCAAAATTTGCAATAAGGCTGCTTTTAAAGAAATGATATTTCATATTATATGAGGCAAAAAACCCAAACCACAAATTACTCAATAAATGAGGCAATAGCAAAATCAGCTGACTGCGGCAGCATTACAATTGCCAAGGAGCTGCATTTGAGATGATCATACCACCACAAGATGTGCTGGACATCCTATTTTTGATAGTGGCCATTGTAACTACAGTCGGACTGCCACACGCAATTGGTGGTTCCTTGCAATCAGGAAAGATGCAACGATTCAGAGCAGAGGAGAATGCTGTACGATTTTTTACAATACTTGGAATTGCAATATTTGATGGCGTGATGATTTTGCCACTAGTGCAGATTGATGCGCAGATTGATGCCATAGTGGTACTTGGACTGGTAGGTGTCTGTTTTCTTGTGTCATGGAAAATGTTCTCAAAGGGAACAGAGAGAGGTACGGATCTGTTCAGGCTTGATCTGAACTCCATGTCTGAGACATTATCTCAAACCATAACACATCTCAAAGAGGAAACTGCATCGGTAAAGAATGATCACAAAGATGATGCACAGTCAATTGAGAATCACATGAGTAGTTTTGCAAAAAAGCTTGAGCTGGACAAAAAGATACAGGACTATGCTAGATATTCTGCAAAACAAGAGGTGGACGAACACATCCCACAAATCTACGGATATTGCAATGAGACACTGGATATGTGCAAAAATGACCATGAGGAGATTGTAGATAAAATTGTAGAGCACATTACTGAACTGTTAGACGAAAAAAGAAAGAAAGAAGAAGATTATAATGATGATAATACCAACAGTACAATTCAAGACAAGGAAGAGGAATCACATACAAAAGATATTGATGATAAAATCAACAGTGAAGAGATATCTGCAACAACGACGACGACAACTTCAGGTCCAACTGACACGCAAAAAAGCCAAAAGATGCTGCATATGGCATCTGCAAATTTTTCTGAGTACATGCCAAAATACCACAAGCTATGCATTGTAATGTATAATCTGCTCAAAAACAGGCAAACTATGGGAAACGAGTCTTACAGGCCAAATCTGTCAGAAATTTCAGGACTGTCTGGAGTCAACAAATCACAAGTAAAGCTACGTCTGCAAGCACTGGCAAACCAGGGACTAGTCACAATGAACAAGGGGAAGCAATCCAGAATAGAGTTTGAACTTTCTCCAAAATTACATAAATTGTTCAACCCAGTATTAGAGAACCAAAGAGAGGGAGGAATGGAATCATTTTTCCTGATTCAGCAGGCAAAAAGATACCATCTGGATAATGAGGACTATTTTGAGGTGCTAAAACAAGACATCACAATAGAGCAACCTGATGCAATATCAATTCCAATACTGGACAATGACAGCTTTGATGTGCTAAATTCAGTGGCAATAGAGATAGAATCTCCACAGGAGATAAGGTCACATCCCCAACAAGTCAAATCAAATATGACAAAGAGTCTGCAATGGTTTTCTAGAGTAGAGATGTGGTGCTATGATGATACCCAAGACAAGTTGCAAGATATCCTAGATCAAATAAACCCGCAACTGATACACAGAATCACGATTATGCCAGTTCATCAAGACGGTTCACTGGCATAGTTCCCACACTTTATTATATATTGTAAGATGTGATTTTTTTGTGAACTGTTCAGGTGAACTGAATTGATGAACTATCATTCATCAGTTGAATTATAGTTTATTGGATGTATGTCATTTGTATATTCTAAATAGTGAATCCCGTTGTATCATACTAAAAGATACCAGTCTTAATCAAGATAAACTGATTTTCTAAAATTATGGATTTTGAAGCTATATGTCTTGTATAACTTGGACTAGTTCCATTTTCTCTTCTTCTTCCTGGTCTATTACTCTCTGATATTCATCCATGTCCAAAAACTCTTCAATATTTGATGACACCAGTTGATTTAGCACTTCAGGAGTCAGAGCATCTAGTTCCCACGATAGATTACCGTGTCTTTTGATGTATTTGTCTGAACGTGGGTCTGACTTTTTGGCAGGATTTGGTGGAAGATTATACTGTTTTATCTGCTCCATTGTCAAAGCTACATCCCTTACCGTAACATCGCATTGAAATTGTTCCAGTCTGTTTCTGATGTCAGTTATCATGTTCTTGCCGCTGGGATCATGGTCTCCCAGATACAAGATGACGCATTCCTTGCCCTCTTGTTGTTGTTTGATTCTTAATACGGATTCATGTAAAGCACTAGTTGAGGAATAACCTCTGTTCACCAACAGATGTACATGGTATTTTCTGGTCACTGGTTCTAGTACGCCAGACAAGGCATCTTTTTCAACCCATACCTCTACGTAATATTCTTGATTTTCCCACCTGTCACGCCTGTAAGATGAGACGGCGGCCTTGACTAGATGAGAAATATTTTCAAACTCACTTGGCATTGTTGGAATTCTTATTCTATCTTCTATTACATCCCAGTCAATCAGTCCCGCCATTCTAGCATCTTTAATTATCGTACTGAGTTTCTTGTACTTTTTTTGGTCATTTGGCAATATGTCGTGTGATACCAGCTGATAAAACAACTGCCTCAGTGTCATACGATATCCATTTTTCTCATAGTCATCTACCATGGCAACAATTTTCTCAAGCAATAGTATAGTATCTTTTCTGAAATTTTTTGCTAGAGTATATGATGTCTTTGTCATAACATGAAAGTTATTCAGACTGGAATTAAAGAGATTCTATTGATTCATGTGAAAATGTTATATTTTGACTATTTCGATATTTCTAGAATTTAGATGATGGTTTATTATTTTTACACAAGATTGGTTCAAATCTGAATGGGAGCACAACGTGTATGGGGTTATAGTTAGTGTGATGATTTCAGACCCACGTGGAATAAAAAATAGAATGTTATTTTTGTGTAAAATAATATTCATTGTAAAAAAAGAACACCTTATTTTTTTGTTATATGAGGCAATGAAATTATCAATAGTTAAAAAAACCCAATTCCCAGATGGATACCTAAAGGAAAAAGAATAAGACGTCCAGATGGAAAATTAGTAACTTTTGTTGGAGAAAACAAAGATGATGTTTGTGTTATTGTAAATGATCTTAAAAGATCATATTCATGCTAATTTTGTGATAAAACTTCGATGAAATTGAGTTACATGTCAATGATGAGATAAAAGAAAATTTACCAAATGCACAAGGCCCTTGAGTGGTATTGTCTAATTAGTTTGATTCCACTGAGATTAGACCCAAATATGTCGGATTTGAAGATTTAAAATTTTCTCTCTGATACTCTCTAAGCATATTGCCTAATTGATTCATGCATTACTGATGCTAGCATCAGATTACATTCCAGATGCAGAATAAAAACAGGACACAGTTTCATTTGGTTTATAGATATAATTTTATTGAATAAAAGATCAGTTTTAGAGATTTATTAGATACCGGTGTAAGTTTAATTGGGTTTAGTGAATATTTTTAAAAATGTCCAGCAATATCCAAATAATCATGAAATAGGAAGATAAAGTATCATTTCAAATTTTCTAAAGGAAGAAATCATACTTTTGTAAATAAATACATAATAACTTTAATAATAATTTCATCAAATCTATGTGAAAGGTCTTAGTTTGGTTAATCTAAAAATAGCAACTACAATTGCAGCAATAATTATTGCGATAGCAATTGCATATATCGTTGCAGTACCTTCCATGCAGGATTCACAAATTAACATTCCAGAATCTTCAATTAATAAACAAATTTCATCTTCGCCTCAAGTACAAAGTGTCTCATTAGATGAAGAAAATCCAATAAAAATTGGCCTACTACATTCATTATCTGGAACTATGGCCATTAGTGAGTTATCTATAGTAGATGCTGAACTTTTAGCAATTGATGAGATTAATGAAAGGGGAGGAGTACTGGGAAGAAAACTTGTTCCTATTGTGGAAGATGGTCGTTCTGATTGGCCAACATTTGCCACCAAGGCTGAAAAGCTTATCGTAGAGGATGAGGTAAGTGCTGTTTTTGGAGGTTGGACGTCTGCTAGTCGTAAAACAATGAAGCCGATATTTGAGGAATATAACCATCTTCTTTTCTATCCTGTACAATATGAGGGACTTGAACAGTCTCCCAATATAATATACACCGGAGCTACGCCAAACCAGCAAATTCTTCCTGCAATAGACTGGGCATTTGAGAATTTGGGTACTAGATTTTTCTTAGTTGGTTCAGATTATGTATTTCCTAAAGCTGCTAATGAAATCATGAAAGAACAAATACACGAGATTGGAGGTCAAGTCTTAGGAGAAGAATATAGATTACTAGGAGATACGAATTTTTCTGAGATAGTAGACAAAATAATAGAAACCAAACCAAGTATAATTGTTAATACCATTAACGGAGATAGTAATGTATATTTCTTTAAAGAACTTAGGAGCAGAGGCATCACGCCACAAAATATTCCAACTATATCATTTAGTATTGCTGAAGATGAAATAAGACACCTACATGCAAAAGATCTGGCAGGGGATTATTCTGCATGGAATTATTTTCAGAGTATTGATATTCCAACTAATAGTATTTTTGTTGAAAATTTCAAAAAAAGATTTGGTCCACACCGTGTAACTGATGATCCTATAGAGGCAGGCTATACAAGCGTGTATCTTTTTGCAAAGGCCGTTGAAGAGGCTGGAACAGATGATGTTAATGCAGTCAGGGAGAAAGTAAAGGGTATGACATTCTCTGCTCCAAGCGGAATTGTCCGAGTAGATCCCGATACACAACATCTCTCAAAAGTAGTAAGAGTGGGACAAATACTTGAGAATGGTCAATTTAAAATAGTATCAAGTTCAGAAGAACCAATTCATCCCATACCTTATCCAAAGTACAAATCAGTAGATGAATGGAATGCTTTTCTAGATGATCTGTACTATGGATGGAATGAAAATTGGGCAAATCCTGGCAAGTGACAACATGGAATTTTTAACTAAACAGGAATTGGAGGGATAAACAATATTTCACAGCATTTCCACAAAATTAATTGTTCTAGTTTTATTGTTAAGTTTAATTCCTGCGGTAATCCTAGGCAGTTACTTATATTTTGATAAAATTAACATCGAAACAAACAACCTAAACGAGAGATTAACATCTATTTCTAAAATTGGTGCCGACAATGTTGCCAGTTGGATTGTAGAAAGAAAGAACAACATTCAGGACATTGCAAAAAACCAATTGGTCATTGTAGAAACTATGAAACTTGCAAATTCTGCTACTGAAAGTGAGCAATTGTTTATAGCTAAATATAATTTGGAAAAACAATTTACTGCTCATTTAAGTAAATATGATTGGTTAGAAGAATTATGGATAACTGATCCTAGAGCACAAGAGACGGTTTATCATAAATCTGAAATAATCTCTCAGGAAATTAATTTTAATGAAATACATTTTCAAGATGCTTTAGATGGAAAAATTGGCATTAGTGACATACATCCGTCCACAAAACCAATACGCAATGAATATGGAATATACGAAATAGGAGTTCCAACATTATTAATTTCTGTACCCGTTGAAGGAGAAGCAGGAATAAAAGGCGTGTTAACTGCACGTATTAGCATTTTTGAAATTGAATCCGGAGTAGAAGCACACACAGATGATTTTGTTAGTGCTGATACATATATTGTTAATTCAGAAGGCTACCTTCTATCTCCTTCAGCATTTCCTCAAAGCATTCAACACCTAATAGAAAAAAGATCAGAATTAGAACTTCGTATAATTGAACCAGATTCTAAAGAGCTTACTAATATTTTCCGGCAAGCTAATAGTGATAGTTCAACAATTAATTCAGATGGTTATTCAAATTACTTGGGAAAATTAGTTGTAGGTTCAATTACTCCAATAGAAGGAACAAATTGGCATTATGTTGTTGAAATTTTGAGAAATGAAGCATATCAAAACATCTTTTTAGTTCAGAATGTATTGATACCATCATCAGTCATAACAATAACTGTCATTATTTTGATGACGTTATTATTTTCAAACAACTTTTTGAAACCAATTAAGAAATTAACATGGGCTATAGAAAACATTCGTGTTGGTGACCGAGAAGCTGAGATCGATCCCATACTAAAAAAATCAAAAGATGAGATAGGTAAGTTAGCAAATACATTTGATGAAATGAGAAACAACGTATTAGAAACTGAAAAGAATTTGAATAAAATTGTAAAGGAACGTACTGCAGAACTTGAAGAAGCCAATATTGAACTCAAAACTATCGATAAGCAAAAAGAAGAGTTTACATCAATGATTACTCATGAATTAAAAACTCCGCTAACTCCGATAATTGGATGGTGTCAAACACTCAAAAAACCAAAAATAATGGGTGAGCTTACAGATAAACAGACAAAAGCAATTAACAATATACAAGAAAATGCAAAAAGATTACAAATGTTAATCACAGACTTACTTGATGCCCAGTTAGTTGATTTGAATCAAATGCAGTTTTATTACACAGATATAGATGTTACAGAGTTTATGGAGTTTCTATGCCAAAATCTACAATATGCGATGGAACCAAAAAAAATACAATTCATTAATTCTACAACAGAGAAAAATATGCATATCAAAAGTGATAGAAACAGACTTGAGCAAGTATTAAATAATTTTGTTTTCAACGCAATAGATTTCGTACCAGAGGGAAATGGAAGGATTGAGATCAAAGCACAAGAACAAGAAGATGAATCAGTTCTCTTTTATGTCAAAGATAATGGGATAGGAATACCTAAAGAAAAAATTAACAATCTTTTCCAAAAATTTTATCAAGTCGAATCTGGTTTAACGAGGAAACACGGTGGAAGTGGCCTCGGATTGGCTATATCGCAAGGTATTGTCCAAGGATTGGGCGGTAAAATAGGTATAAAGAGTGACATTGGTAAAGGATCATTTTTTTACTTTATCATTCCAAAACAACACGGTGAGAAACAATAATGAAGATATTGGGAATTGATGATAGTTTTGCAGTTAATGAGTTGCTCGATACTGTTCTAAATGGTTCAGGTCATAATTTTATGTACGTTGATAATGGCCAAGAGGGTTTAAAACTAATTAGATCTCAAAAGTTTGACATCGTATTGTTGGATTTAACAATGCCTGAGTTTAGTGGAGTAGATGTTATACATGCTTTAAAGAAAGAAAATATTATGGATAAACAAAAAATAATTATTTTTACAGCCTTATCAAATATCAAACAGGAAATTAAGGAGTTGATGGAATTAGGTGTTAATTCCTACATAGAAAAACCAATAGATGTTGATGCTCTGCTAGAAAAAGTCGATAGTTTTGGTTGACAATTCAAGTAATAACACAAAATCTTTTTTAATAGTTCAACTAATACAATAACAATTATTTTTTTTGGACACTGTAAATTGGATATTTAGACTTCATCCCACCAACCTTATGTCCTTTTTCTTGTTGGAAATGAAAATCTTTGGATTTTTTTATCAGTTGATGTAAGTCTCCACCGATAACAAGACCATTTATGGAAGCAAAATGGTTTATTTTTGAGCACATATTTACAGCTGGACCAAGAATATCGACATAGTTACAATTACTTGTTTTCATGATTATTACTTTACCATAATCAAGACTAACACGGAAATTTACACAAGGTAATCCATTATTATCTAAACATTCACATATTTTTTTGTGGGAATCAACAATTTCTAAACCACATTCGATGGATGTTCCATAGTTAGTTTTTTGTTTGGAACTGAAAGGATCTGAAAAATAAAATAAAAGGCCATCCCCTACATTTTTTATTACAAACCCTCCAAACTTATACAAGACATTAGAAATTGAATTTAAGAAAATTTCATAGTACTTACCCCATTGGCTAGATATCATGTGTGCTGAAATCTTCGTAGAGTCTACCAAATCAACTATACCTACAACACATGGTAGAGACATTCCTGTGTATCCTACACTATATTTAATTGGACTCAAAGAAGAAGTTCTAGATCTGTTTATTCTAGGAATCGCAATAGAATTTGATGGATCAATACGAAAGTCATGCATATTATAGTAATGTGGTATTATGAATTAAGGATTGTCATTATCTAGCATTAATTATATTAAACTGCTAAACCTAATCTTTTGTTCATATTTTATTATATATATCATTCAAAAATAATGCTGTATACACATTTCATCAAGAAAATTTAAAAATTTCATCTTTCTATGATTTTTATCTTCTTGTAGATTTGTCTCATATTTTCAAGGATTGTATCTTTAGCCAAGTTGGATATGTGTTCTCACATGTTAACAAACTAGTAAAATAACCCAAATCAAAATGGCAAGATTGAAAGTTAAAGCGATTAGTTAAAGTCCATAATGGGGAATCAAATTATCAGTTCTATGCCATATTGGTAGGTATCAAACTAATTTAACAAAACTCGCCCACGATATCGAATCATCTTAGTTCTGTTGCATAAGTTGTCCGAATTACAATTTATTATTTTAATAAACTAAAAATTATCACTTAGAGAAATGCCGACATCCAAATCTTATGAAACATGAATTGTTCATCTTTACTTATGACTGGATTTTGTGCTGCGGAACCAGATTTGTAACTAAAATGGTTCGAATCCGGTCGGGTCCGCCTACCTTTTGTGTCGAACCCTGTCTGAGTACCACTTTGTCGTTTGGAAGGACTGCTACGAATTGCCATCCCTTGATGATTAGTTTCTCTGCCTCTTCAGGTGTTGTCACTTTTTGCCTGTCGATGATTTGCAGTATATCTTGTTTCTGACATACTCTTGCACCTCGACAAGCTCATCACCTGATAGCTTCTCCACGTCATCTTTGACATTGTCTTTCATGTCTTCCTCCAAAGTGTCAACCTGCTCTCTTTCCAGATCAAGAAACTCCTGGCATCTAAGAAATGATGCTTTCATCTCATCAATCAATGCCATTGAAAGGATGCTCTTGTTTGTGGTGTATTTTGCCTCTATGCTTCCCTTGTGACCCATCCAGAATACTCTAAAGTCGTGTGCTACCTTACCCCTTGATTCGGCAATCAATAATTGCGTATCAAAGAATGCACGCAGCACATATGGTCTCCACTTGAAACGAGGTCTCATTGCATTTCTGACATCTCTTTCAATGATTGCAGACGAGACAAATTTCCCCTTTGCAAATTTGCTCAGTGGTTTTATTACTGGCTCTTCTGGACCCAGCGCATCACCTGAAGCGATTCTGTCATTGAGATATGCCAGAATCCATTTCTCTTCTAGTTCTGTCACAAACGAGAAATATTCATGGCCTGCCTTTGACAATGATTTTCGCACCATTACCCTTGACGGTTTCTTCAAGAAACATGCCTCGCCCTTGACAAACGCAAGTTCGGGAAGATCCTTGATTCGTAGTCCGTCGCTTGCATCAAAGTTTCCAAGAACTTCTGGTCGCAATCCTGATTTTGCAATGAATGCCATGATTGCTCCTTCTCTTAGCCTTGCACGTGTAAATAATTCTGCGAGTTCATTTGCCTCTGGTACTCTCTCATCTTGAAGTGTTGGCGTTGAATCTACGTTGGATATTCTCAACTTTCGTTTCACCTCTATGTCAAAATGACTGAGCCAGGACTTTACGGCAGTTATCGTTGTCTTGATGTACTGTGGCGCTTTCTCGTGTTCTTCCATTCCTGAGATGTGATCCTGCAACAGGTCTGCAATTGCCTTGGAGTCTTTTAATCCGATCTGGATTAGTTCTGTTGGTGTCATTTCATGTTCCTCACAGAATCCTCCCAATCTTCTCAGTCTGACTTCGGCAGTTACCATACTTCCCCTTGCAACGTTGGAATACCAACGTTTGACATCTGGATTTGATAGTAATCTGGATTTTTTTGTCTGTCTTTTGTTTGCAGTATTTGTGATAGTCTTTTGTCTATGCATCTTGTTTCCAACATCAGACTCCTCCTCTCTGGAGAAGTCCTCATTAGACATAGATGCAAGATGGATGCCTATTTGCTTTTTGGTCAGGTGATTACTCCTACAAGATCAGAGTTCTTGTTTTCTTGTTCAAAATTATCTTGAGATCTAACTAAAAATCTAAAAACTACAATACAAAAATTCCGAATATCTTGAATTCGCTTTATACTTCTTTTCACATTTTAGAATTGATAATTTGCTTAAAAGCAAGAATTAATGTGTCATGGATTTTTGTTCAACTGCATTACATGTTGTGAATTACTTTCAATGATTTTGTATTATATCTGAGGGAGATTTGAACGCGACCGTTCAGTGTACTTCAAAATGTATTGTGACATGTAGTTATGCTATTTACAATATTCTCATAATCGTGAGATGACAATCTTTCCATTTTTTATTTCAATGTTTACTGGAGTTGTTTCGTCCCAATCAAGATCTGACATTACTGAATTAGGGATGGTGATACCATACTTGTACCAGACATTCTCGCCTTCTCTTCTGTTAATTCTCTTGTTTATTCTCACAGATTACGTTGTGTTGATCTATTAATAAATAGGCCACCTACACATTAATATATGTAGGCTGCCTATTAATAGTAAGAAAATGCTTATTTTGATTATACAGAAATGCAAACAGACCTTTTATAGAAATGAGGGTTATTCTAATTGATGCTTTCACCAAAGAATCAAAAATTCCGTGAGGGAGTACAGGTTCCGTTTCTGGAAAAAATGCTAAAAGAGAATCAAAAAATATTGGAACAACTAGAAAATAGTTTTGATGAAACCACAGGAAAGCAATTAGAAAGATTGCAAGCAATAGAAAAAACATCAAAAGTAAAATCAAACATTACAGAACTTACAAAGGCAATAGAGTATTCCAAGAAAAGAGAATATTTTAGACATCCAAACATACCTCAAAATATTCCAGATGAACACATTTGGAATGATGCATGGTATGATGAGAAAAGAAATGCATGGGTTACGTTAAATGATTATTTCTTTGAACTTCCTAATTCCAGAACTAGAGATATTCAGGTAGAATATGAAAAAGAAAATATTACAAATGTTGGAATTATTTTAGAGGAAGAGCGAATTCAGTTCAGATTTGGACTTCCTTCAATAATTAGAAAGAACACAAAAGGTCAAGACGTTTGGTATGCATTGCCAACATTATTTGATGTGATGTTAACCAAAGAAATTGTTAAAGGAACTTTAAAACCTGAAACACAGGAAAAAAGATATCTTTACACATCGGGATCAGAGGCATGGATTAGCGTATTGGGCAGACATCTTACTGAACAAGAATATTTGTTTGCTTGTGAATTTATGATAGGTTTGGTAAAGACACCATTGAATATTTTGAGAGCTAATATTGGAAGACCCTACGATCCCAAAGAATATAAAAAAACAATGAAGCAATGGGAAAAAGAAAATAAGTAATGGAGAAAAGAATAAACGAAAAAGGAGTAATTTTTATTGAATTTTTATCTTTTTAGATTGTATAAACAATAATTTATGAGGAATTCGAATTCTGAGTTTTTTATTTTCTTATAATGGTTCAAATGTCCTGCCTTGTGTACCCCTAACTTCATCAACAATTTTCTCAGCACTGAATGGATGCTTCTCTAGCTGTTCCACTAGTCTTTGATCCATCTGATTTTGAATTTCTGGCTTTAGAGATTCAAAATGTGGAACATTATTTCTTTGCACATTAAGATATTCTTGCTGTCCTTCAAGTGTCCCAAATCTGTTGTGAACTCTGTCAAGATTCTCCATGCTGTTGATTGCATCTCCAGGATTTGTCATTAACCTAGAGGATTCTCCAGTCTCGGGCATTATGGAATGTGTAGTTTCCACATTGATTTGTGACGGTTCCATCGCTGTCATGGATTTTGAAATATCATTAAGAGAATGATTTGCAACACTGATCTGCCCTGCTTCAAATGCCTTGTTCATTCCAGCATTTTGGATGTCATGAACCATCGGATTTACTGCCTGATCTACATGCATTGCACGACCTGCTGCCTTTAGACTTCCTGCTGCAAGACCGGTACCTCCGCCGTAAATTGCTCCTTTCATTCCTGTCTTGAATTTCTCTCCAAATGACATTGGCGTATGCTCAATTACTCCAGGAGTTTTTGCTAATGTATCATTTCCAAAAGCCATTGGCGTATTCCCGTTTGACATACGGCCAATTGAAGGAGATACAGAACCCATTCCTGCCATTCCTAGTTCCTGTGAAGAGACTGGTGGCTTTATTCCAGAGTTTCCACCTCCTACTCCAAGCCTTCCAAGGCCTGCTGTTGCACCACTCATTCCAGCCATTGCAACAGCACTATCTGCTGTACTGCCCAAGGACTTGGCAACACCGCCAAGTGTACCCTGTCCCACCATTCCTCCAACCATACTACCTGCCATAATTGCAGTGCTCATCATCTGTCCGACCTGAGTTACAATATTGCCTAGCATTGGTGCAAGCATTACAGGGAAAAACACTGCAAGAAAACCTACTGCAAGTGATGCAAACCAGTCCTGCATTGCAGGAAGTGTTGTAGAGTCAAGATATGCCAAACCAGTAGTCAACACAAGTGCTGAAAAGACAGGTGCAATGCTCAGTCCTATCAAGTTCTTAAACAGCATGTCCTTGACTGACCTGAACATTGGAATCAGACTCAGTGTGAGCAATAACGGAATTGACATTGCAATGATTATTGTCAGCAAAATCCGTATTGTAGATATGATGAACATCATTGCAGTCATGAACATCACTGCAAATCCCTTAAACAGTGCCAGGAAAACATCCTTCATCATCCCTTGAGCAAATGTACCAGGATCCGTAAATGCCGAGGCCCATGCATCAAGGTCAAAGATATCAACTGGGATTACACTTCCCATGGCGCGCCATAACTCCAGAGTTCTGTTTGACGGATCATCTCCGGTTCCAAAAGGATCCAACAAAAATAGTGAAAAATTTTCAATGATTATCGCGTAAATATCCCAGACAAACGGAAACACCAGAAATACAATCAGAAACACGACAATCTTTTTTATGATTCCAATGGCAGTACCAGGGTGAATCCACCTTACTATCTCAAAGACATAACCCAGTACTGCAATCATCGCAACTGCAACCAGTATAATTACAGAGATTGACACCAACAGCCAGTAAAGATCAATTCTTTCGTTTGGTGCAGGATTGCCATCACCATCAAGTATCATGTTGCCTGTCACATCATCATAATCAAAGAAAGTAGGCATGTCCGTGATTAACTGAGGTACAAGCAAACCCCCAACCTCTACAAATCCCTGGGATATTCCAATCAGTGCAGCAAATATGATAAACGCAATACCAATCATCAACGGGATTGAAAAGACAAATCCCTCATGTGATGAACGGAAATTAATTTTCACGAAAAATGATGAATTATTTACTTAAAAGGAAAAAAATTGTGATGGACGGTTCAAGTTGAATTAGGAGCACATCATGCATTGGGATATAGTTAAGGTAGTAGTATTAACACCCACGTGGAACTAGAAAAAAATAGTGTAATAAAAAAAAATTTCAAAAAAATATAAGAAAATAAATTTTTATCTCAAAAAAGATTATTATTTTTTTATTCATGCTTAGCATCAGGAAATATTGCAGTTGCCATAGAAATTAGAATCAACAACCATGTAGAGCCATCCAAAGATATATTGTCACATAATTTAGGATTGTCTAAGATTTTAGATACGCTATATCCAACATCCCCTTCTTTGGTTTTGATTAAATTCCAAGTTGCACTTTCAGGATCTCCATGTGTTAAACTATTGTAAAATGGAGTAATAATACGTCCAACATTTGAAAATTTATCTTTCCCAATAGCAGTAAGCATTTCAGACAAGCTTGGACGTTCTTTGTAATTCCACCCTTTAGTCCACAGATCTACTTTCTCAGGATTTTGATAAAGATACAAAATAGTTGTTGAACGTTCCACTAACGAACGCATTAACACCAAGGCCCCAAACAAATATCCTTGCTGGATTAGTTCACGTATAGACAAAGAAATATTGATTCCTTGTGGGATAATCTGGCATGCTGCAGACTGCAAATCAGATTTATTGATTTTGTATGTATATGGTGCAATCTCTCTGTTAACTTTCATACTTGCAATAATAGATTTATCAAAAGCAAGTAAAGTTTCACGTCCTAAGTATGGTTCATTATCTGGAGTATAGATTATTGGATTATCATTTTTCATAGAACTACATCATCTAATGTTCTTATTTACATAAACAATTCTCAAAACTTAATATCAACATTAATCTTATTTATAACGAAAATTTTGGAACTCAGAGAATTTGTAAAAGAAGCACTTACCAATGTCGTGGATGGTATGGAGATGGCAAATAAAGAACACAAAAGATTTCAAATATGTGGTAGTTATCATTCTGGAAAAGGTCTTAACGAAGAATATGTTGAATTCTGTGTGTGAAAGTTGCTACAAAAGACATGTCATTACTCTATGTTTGATGATTTTCTCTAACACTTCTAATTATTTCATTTATGAAATTATTTGGCAACATATGGAAGTCTGATTGTAGACCAATACAAAAAAGACCTTCAAAGTGAAGAGTCCAACACATTTGCTGCTCGTAATAGATGAGAAATTAATTATAAAGACATCATGTTAAATCTATCACATGCGCAAGGAATTTGTAATAAAAAGAATTGATGCGTCACCTTGTCAAAATATAAAAATGAAAAAGAAGTCGTTATTGAAAAAACACTATTGATTTACAGTTAATGTTTTTTCTATTACTTGCATTTCGCCTATTCGATCGAGGTTATCTTCTATAGATAACTTGAGGAATTCAAGTAATGCTTGTCCTTTTTTGCTGTCTACGTTTGCCTTGTACATGATACTTTTGCCGCTTTTCCGAGTTTCTTTGACCAATTTTTCTTCTTTTAAGATTGGAAGTACTCTTTGGAGAGTTCTTGGAGATGTGTTTGAAAGAGAGCTGATATCCGATTCAGAATAGTCAAAATCTCTATTCAGCAACAAAAAGTCCAGTACTTTGGCAGAGGGACTTTTGAATACTATACTCAATGGCAAGTATTCTGTTACATCGTTTTCCAACATATGATATATTCTAGCCATTGTGTTATATATCTTTGCCATATTTGACGTATCAAATAGCTTAAAAAACATATACAACCGCCAAAATATCAAGATTAATATACAGCTGCTGTAGTCAATAGGCATGGTACGGCCAGTATTGTTTTGGAAACAGAGGATCGTGGAATTTATGACTGCCCGTTCAAGATATGTCACATATAGTACTCAAAAAGAAACTGAAATTGAGAGGAATTTCACTTCTCAAATTGATGAGAATTTCTATGTGGCATTAAAAGAATTAATTTCCAATGGAATAATCCATGAGAGAAATGTGGGTGACATGATTAGTCATACAATAGATGTTCTCAAAAAGAAAGATGAAATCAAATATTTACTGAGATTAGATGAAAACGATACCAAAGCCGAATTAATTGTTCCTACCGATGAGGAATTTGGAGATTACAAATTGGTTTTCAATAATGCAAGTGAACGTAAATATCCAAATCAAGGGATTTATTATTATACAACATCTAAAAAAAATCCGTCATCATGGCTGGTTTTAATAAAACACAACCCAATTAAAAAAGCCATGAGGGTGAAATTGGGTTCATTAGATGATGAGGAATCATTTATTGCAAGAATCTGGAAAGCGACTAAATTAGCATCACAATTAAGCCAAGATTCAAAATTTGTTCGTAAAAATGTAGAAGATTTAGATCAACAAGCATGCGGGAATAATAGAATTCGTTCAAAATGTGCTTTTGATATTTTTGTTCACCTTGGAAAATTAGAAATTTGTGGACAAAAGGGTTTATCAAAAATATATAATTTGAAACAAATTACAAGTATCTCGAAAGATCCTGCTGATGAGAAGGTTTGAATTAATTCTCTCATAGAGATTTGATAAAATCATTTAACGTTCTAACTTGCAATTATTTTATTAAAAATATATTTGAAATTCGTATAATTTTATCTAATTTTTAAAAGAATTTTCTCATAAATTTTAGGAGTTTTTCCATCAAACAAATTCTTCTTGATATGGCATAATGTAGATTTGTTAATTCCCAATTCTTTTCTTTCATCAGAAGTCATATTCAAAATCTTCTCTCTTAATTTTAAATCATCATTTCTCTCAATTTTTATGCCAGTAATATTAATTTCAAATCCTCTCTTTTTGTTTGAACATAAATTATTCCAAGTTATTCCAACGGCCTTGTATCAAACATCTCTTTTTCCTGTAAAGTCGGCATAAACTTTGCATGAATCCTGTGGTTCTTTGTAAGAAACAACGCGTGTCCTGCATTAAATGCCCGAATTTTGTTTGTCTCAGAATCTGATAATCTCAAAACAGTTCTTGCAGTTTCTGCTGCTTGTTCCTCCAATCCCAAAATAATTTTGGTCTCCATATTGTCGATGATTTTGCCAATTCCAGAATCATCCTCCTTTGAAATATCCTCCAGTCTTTGGGAGATGAATCCAAATGTGATGTTGAGTTTTCTTCCCATGCGTACTATCATGTTTACGTATTTGGCAGCATTCTTCATGCGTAATAACATCCATGCCTCATCTATCAAAACAATTTTTCTGGTTCTTGCAGGTAAGTCATTGCAGATTTTGAATATCTTGTTTAACAATAACAGTAAAATCATCTGTTCAGTTTCTGAACCCGTTGCACCCTCCATTGACATTATCACCTTTTTCTGAGAGTTGAGTTTTGGCTCACCCAGAATTATTCTGGAAAGCGGACCTTTCTTCAGATTGATAAGGCTGTCCTTGTATTTTTTTGGAATCATCTCAAAGAATTCCTCAAAGGTTTTGACCTTTCCGCAATATGTCTGGAATTGCCTCTTTACATCGTCTGATGCGTTTGTGATTTCAGATAAAATGTCTGCTGCATCAAGTGAGTCAAGCAAAACAAACGGATCCAAACCCAGCTGATCTTTTTCATCCTTGAGATACAAGACATCCATTCCAAAAAAGTCAGCAATCTTGGAGTATTCGCCCATTGGGTCTATCACATAAACATGAGAGTCTGGAAACTTTTTCAGCAAACGATTCAGCAGAATCTTGACGGTAAATGACTTTCCTGAACCTGACTTGCCAATGATTGCAATGTTGTAGTTGGTGCGCTTGCCAATGTCAAATATTATCGGGCCT
>Ga0224513_10000278_pt1 | contig 18892 bp, 15 predicted proteins | sample SF_May12_sed_USG_5_FD_169109 | JGI IMG/M metagenome (GOLD analysis project Ga0224513, IMG submission 169109) | Sediment microbial communities from San Francisco Bay, California, United States - SF_May12_sed_USGS_21 | ecosystem: Environmental > Aquatic > Marine > Sediment | place: USA... | reverse complement strand
CGCTCCCCGCTCGGGTAGGTGGAAGGCACGCCCTGGCGATCGCCAGGGGCTTTCATCTGCTCGCATTCGCCGGCTTTTTGGCCTTTGCACTGGCCGCGGGTGGCGGTGCAATCCGACTGCTGGCGGTAGCGGTAGCAGCTCTCTTGTTGGCCTGTCAGCACCGACTGATCAGGGCCGACGACCTCCACTCAGTCGACGCCGCATTCTTCACCACCAACGGTGCGCTCGCAATGGTGATGTGCATCCTCTTCGTCGTCGCGAAATTGATGGCAGCGTAAAATTCGTCCTCGACGTCATGCAATACGGTCCCTGCTAAGATCGCCAAAGCCCGATGAGTGGACGCCCTGAATGATGCGGGACAAGATTCCCTTCCGGCATATCGCCGTCGAAGGCCCCATCGGGGTCGGTAAGACCTCTCTCGTCGAGCTCCTCGCCGAACGATTCGAAGGCGTCATGGTGCTCGAAGACATTACCAATCCTTTCTTGCCGTCGTTCTACGAGGGGCGCGCAGGCGCCGCCTTCCAGGTCCAGATATATTTTCTTTTGTCTCGTTTTCAGCAGCAGCGTGAAATCGCGCAGATGAACCTCTTTCAACGGCTGGTATTGGCCGACTACACCTTCCCAAAGGATCGAATATTTGCCTATTTGAATCTTGATGACACCGATCTCCGCGTTTACGAAAAGCTCTACCCGGTTCTCGAACAGGAAGTTGCGAAGCCAGACCTCGTGATCTACATGCAAGCGTCAATCGAGGTGCTCCTGGAGAGGATCAAGAGGCGGGCCCGGGATTTCGAGCGCAGCATCGATCCTGGGTATCTCGAGCGGTTGAGCGAGGCCTACTCCTACTATTTCTTCCACTACCGGGAAACGCCCCTATTGGTGGTCAACACCGATGAGATCGACTTCGTCAACAACCCCTCCGATTTCGATGCGTTTGTCGAACAGATCATGCGTAGCCGCCGCGGCACCCAGGTCTATGTTCCGGTGGGATCAAAACGCGGCTGATCTGTCATTCATCAGTTATCAGCTATCAGCAAAAACCAATTGAGTTTCGTCGGGGCGTTGACAACGGAGGGCTTCAGCCATCTAGATCCAACCTCTCAAGGCTGCGCGGTCACAGAATGGAACGCGCGTTTGAACCGCAAAGACCGCCAAGCACGCAAAGACATCCCAAGAAGATCGTTTGCGAATCGCGGCCAAAGTTTATTCTTTGCGCTCTTTGCGTTCTTTGCGGTTCCATCTGGCGGGTAGGGAAGCCGAAGGCTGATGGCTCACCATGAACTTCTTTCTGCTGCTATAGTCGCCGCCGAAGGAGTGCCGATGCTCGCCCGCGATCTTTTCCGAAACGACCCCGAGCGTGTTCGAACCATGCTTGCCGAGCGCCACACTGAGGCGCACCTCGATCGTCTTCTCGAGGTCGACGCTTCGTGGCGGGACGTGCTGGTACAGGTCGAGGAGCTCAAAGCACGCCGCAACGCCGGTTCGAAGGAGATCGGTGGTCTGTATCGAGAGGGGCGTCAGGACCAGGCTGAAGAGTTGAAGACTGAGATGTCCACACTCGGAGAGGAAATCAAGGACCTAGAGGGTCGCGCCAAGGGCTTCGAGGCCGAGCTCGGCGAGCTCGAGCTTCAGATCCCCAATCTCTTCGACGAGAGCGTTCCGGTCGGGGTCGATGAGGATGCCAACCGGGTCGAGCGGATCTGGGGTGAACACCCCGAGTTCGACTTCGAGCCCAAGGCTCACTGGGACCTCGGCCCGGAGCTCGGGATGGTGGATTTCGAGCGCGCAGCCAAGATCGCCTCGAGCCGGTTCGCGGTCCTTCGCGGAAAGGGCGCAGCGCTCGAGCGGGCATTGATCTCCTACATGCTCGACATGCACACCCTCGAGCACGGCTACACCGAGATCATCCCGCCATACCTCGTCAATTCTACCTCGCTCTTCGGTACCGGTCAGCTGCCGAAGTTCGCCGACGATCTATTCCGCGTGAAAGACTTCGACCTCTACCTCGTGCCCACTGCCGAGGTGCCGTTGACCAACCTCCATCGTGACGAGACTCTTGACGAATCGGAGCTTCCGGTTCGCTACTGTGCCTCCACACCTTGTTTCCGCGCCGAAGCCGGTTCGCATGGGCGCGACGTTCGTGGCCTGATCCGCCAGCACCAATTCCACAAGGTGGAGCTGGTTCAATTCGTTCGGCCCGAGGAATCATGGGACCGTCTCGAGGAGCTCTGCGGACACGCCGAGGCTGTGCTTCAAGGACTCGAGCTTCCGTACCGTGTCGTCACTCTGGCGAGCGGCGACCTCGGTTTTTCAGCCGCCAAGACCTACGACCTCGAGGTCTGGCTGCCGGCCCTCGGCTGCTACCGAGAAATCTCGTCCTGCACCAACTTCACCGACTTTCAGGCCCGCCGCGCACATCTCCGCTTCCGGCCGACGGAGGGCAGCAAATCACGCCACCTCCACACCCTCAACGGCTCCGGGCTCGCCGCTGGCCGCACCATGGTGGCGGTACTCGAAAACTACCAACAGGCCGACGGCTCGGTCGTCGTGCCCCGCGTCCTCCGCCCCTACATGGGCGGCCTCGAAGTTATCGAGCCAACTCGATGAACAGTTTTGAGTGTTGAGTTATGAGTTTTGAGTTCCCACCCGACCACCCCTAGAATCTCCGGGCGGGCGGGGGATAACTCAACACTCAAGACTAACCGGCTGGTGGAAGTTCCAACTGGTTGGCGATGGTCGCCATAGCGTCGCGGACAAACTCGATGTGTTCGCCGAGATCGACCCCGAGCTCCTCCGCACCGGTGCGAACGTCGTCGCGGTTGACACCACGGGCGAAAGCCTTGTCCTTGAGTTTTTTCTTGACTGATTTCACCTTGACCTCGGCAATCGCCTTGTCGGGGCGCACCAGCGCACAGGCTGTGAGGAAGCCCGAAAGTTCGTCGACGGCAAAGAGCGTCTTGGCGGCTCGGCTGTCTCGCGGTACGCCCATGTAGTCAGCGTGCGAGGCAACGATCCGTACCCACTCTTCCGGCCAGCCCCGTTCGCGGAGAATTCCGGTGCCGACATGAAGATGGGTTTCTTCGGTAGGGTTCTGTTGATAGTCGAAGTCGTGGATCAGACCGATCGTGGCCCACATTTCCTCGTCTTCGTCGCACGACCGTGCGTACGCCCGCATCGCCGCCTCCACCCCAAGGGCGTGTTTGATCAGGCTCGGATTGTCTGTGTACTCCGTGAGCAGCGCCCACGCATCCTCGCGAGTCGGTGTCTGGCTCATCGTCCCCTCCAAAGCGAGAGTATAACGCTCGCCCCTCGTCCGCGTCCCTGCCCGTGCCCGTGCCCGTGCCCGTGCCAGAATAGGCCATCACGGCCTTCTTTCTCCCGGTTTCGAAGCGTGTTCATGCATTTCTGCAAAATGAACAAAGAATTCTGCATAAATTGCAGATTTCATCTTGACTTTTCTTATTTAGGATCACAAAATCGACAGATCGACACGCCTGGAGGCAACATCGTGCCAAAATCAGCATCCGACATCCTCGCCCACGCAAAAGAAGAAAAAGTCCATTTCCTGCGTCTTCAGTTCACCGACATCGACGGCATCATCAAAAACGTCGAGGTTCCCGAAAGCCAGTTCCAAAAGTCCCTCGACGGTCAGATCATGTTTGACGGTTCCTCCATTGAAGGCTTCACCCGCATCGAGGAGTCCGACATGCTCCTGGTGCCTGACCTCGATACCTTCCAGGTCTTTCCCTGGGAGGCCAATCAAGGAAAGGTCGGGCGGTTGGTGTGTGACATTGCGACCCCGGACGGTACACCGTTCGCAGGCTGCCCGCGTGGCGCACTCAAGCGAGTCGTCACCAAGGCAAAGGAGATGGGTTACGAGATGATGGCCGGCCCCGAGGCCGAATTCTTCCTCTTTCAGCGCGACGTGAATGGATCCGCGATCCCAGCAACCCATGACACTGGCGGTTATTTCGACCTCAGTCCGCGTGACCTCGGCGAGGAAGCGCGCAGGGACATCACGTTGGTGCTCGAGGCGATGGGTCTGGAGGTCGAAGCCGCCCACCACGAGGTGGCACCGGGGCAGCACGAAATCGACTTCAAGTACGGCGAGGCCGTGGCCACCGCCGACGCTGTCGTGACCTTCCGCTTCGTGGTCAAAAAGGTAGCCCTGATGCACGGCCTTCACGCCACCTTCATGCCCAAACCGATCGCGGGGGTCAACGGTTCCGGCATGCACGTCCACCAATCTCTCTTCACTGCCGATGGCGGGAACGCTTTCTACGACGCGGATGGCTCCTGGCAGATGTCAAAGGTTGGCCAATCCTATATCGGCGGCCTACTCGACCACGCTCGCGCCTATGTCGCACTGACCAACCCGCTGGTCAATTCCTACAAACGACTGGTGCCCGGTTACGAGGCCCCGATCAATGTCGCCTGGTCCGAGAAAAACCGTTCGCCGATGGTGCGTGTCCCCGCGCGACGTGGCGAGGGCACCCGTTGTGAAGTGAGAATCCCAGACCCATCCTGCAACCCGTATTTGGCGTTTGCGGCGATGCTTGCCTCGGGTCTCGACGGCATCGAGCGCGAGCTCGACTGTGGCGAGCCAGTCAACCGCAACATATTCGACATGAGCCAGCGCGAGAAGAAGCGCCTCAAGATCCACCAGCTCCCGGCCAGTCTCGACGAGGCGCTCGACTTCATGGAGAAGGACACGATGCTCCGCGAAGCCCTCGGTGACCACATCTTCGATCACTTCCTCTACAACAAGCGCACCGAGTGGTCGGAATACATCAAGGAGATCCACGACTGGGAGCTCGACCGCTACCTCGATCGGTACTGAGCGGCCCCGTCTACGACAAGGCCCGGCTGAAACGGCGGGGCCTATTTCTTTCCAGACTGATGCGATTCAGGGAAAAATCGACGGCCGAACGTTGACCCGAACCTCGGCCACACCGGTGACGGTCGAGGCGACACCAATGATCTGTTCACGCACCTTGTTTTCCTGGGCGAGCGGCGCCTCGACATCGATGAAAACAACGCCATCCGCTGCCGAAGTGCCGACACCCGGCCATTCGCAGATCACGGCGCTGCGCACGCGCGCCGCCAGCAGTAGATTTTGAAGAGCGGCCCGAGAAGCGACTGTCGTCTCGAAGCACGGGCTCGAGGAAGCCGTTTGGCAGATTATCTCAACCGCACATTCGACCTCCATGTCACGGACATTGATGACGAGGTCGTAGAGCGAGGAGTCGAGTGTGTCGATGCCGTAGAGTGAAAGGGCCCAGTGGCGGCGCTCGTCGTCATCCTTTTTGAGGATCCGCCGAGCCTCTTTTTCGCTGATCCCCTCGCGGCTCATCTCGAGACCGACGCGATCGTCCATGCCGGCAATGATCCGAACCTTGAGCACATGGCCGACACCCCGGAGGAAAAAATGGCCGGCGAGCCCATGGTAGACGAGGTCGTCGCCCTGGACCTTTTCGAGGAGGGCCTGCTGGATGAACGAAACATACCGCTCCTTGCCGTGGGTAAAGCGCTCCAACACGGACGGAGCGTCGTGCAGAGCTCGAACGAGCCGGATTTCCGGGATGTTGAACTCCTCGGAAGCCTGCAGCAGAATGTCCCGCGACAGCAGTGAGTAGTTCAACTTGGCGGCTACTTTTTCCGCGATTTCCTTCCCGCGCGAGTACGAGCCGCGTGAGATTGTGATGATGGCCATTTTCTACGCTCCAGAAGCTCGGGCTGCGGAGTGTAACACCACCGGCCCTGAAAAAAGAACTCCTCGATGGAACTGTTGGAGGCGAAATGTTACAAATGAGTAACATTGTGCAACCAAAACAGAATCCAACCCTCGCCCCCGCATCGCGCTCGAATTGTCGAAGAATCAGAGAGTTGCGCTGCCAGTGGCAAATCCAACCCGTGGCACACATTTTGCGAGATTTCTCGCTGGCCCCGGTGCCGTGGATGATCGTGTTCCGAACCACACAACGGTCATCCCTCCGACACGAGGCAGTGTTGTTTCAAACCAGTGAACCCGGCGCCCTCGTGGCGAGGTGGCATCGCGTCCGTGACGCGAGGCGGGTTTCGAATGCCAATAGGTCCCCTGTAGCACGACTCACGCGCACTCCACACACAGCCAAGGCGTACACTTGTCGAACCACCGGTCTTCGACCGGAGAGATAGCAACGGGGGTTCTAGAACCATGCCCATCATCACGATTTCTCGGGGGTCCTGCAGCGGCGGCGCACGATTGGCGGATGAGTTGCACAAAATCCTCGGCTGGCACGTTCTCAGCCAGGAAGACGTTTCAACCGCCGCGGCCAAAACCTACCGGATGACCGAACAGGAGCTCTTTCGTGGGCTTTACCTGCCGGCCAATTTCTTCGAACGCTTCACCCACCGCAAGACCCGCTACCTCCTCGCCACCCAAGCGACGGTGACCGAGCTTCTCGAAGACGGCAACGGCATCTACCACGGACTCGCCGGCCAGTTCTTGTTCGCCGATCTGTGTAACGCCTTCAAGGTGCGGATCGTCGCTCCGATGGAGTACCGGGTCGAGATCGCGATGCGGCGATTCGATTTGAAGAAGGACGAGGCAAGACGACATATCCGGGACGCTGATGAATACCGTTCGCGGTGGGGCCGCCAGATCTTCCACGCCGATATTACCGACGCCGACCTCTACGACCTGGTCGTCAACCTCGAACACGTCAGTATCGAAAGGGCCGCGACGATGATCGCAGAGCTCATGGAGGGCGACGACTATCAGCCCACCCCTCAGTGTATCCAGGACTATCAGGATTTCGCACTCGAACGACGGGTAAGTGCAGAGCTCTTTTTCAACTCGCCCTTCACTCCCGAAATCGCACAAGTCGAGGTCCGTAACTTCGAGGTCATGCTCTCGGGAGACAAGGCGTTTGCGGCGTCCGAAAATGGGCTGATCGATTTTGTCGCCCATATCCGCGGGGTTGAGAAGGTGACGACGGATCACGGGACGGTCGGCGCGATTGATGTCCGGCTCGACCCCGAGTTCGCCCTGTCATCACGGGACGCCAAGGCGAGCGACGTCATGTTGCCGCCCGAGAACTACCCGCACTGCAGGCTGACCTGCACCATGCGCGAGGCGATCGTCGCCCTCAGCGCTTCCGCCGTCAAGCTCCAGGACGGCTACATCATGTTGCCGCGCTACGTTTTGGTCTTGGACGATGACGACCGTCTGGTAGGCGTGGTCAGCCGGCGCGAGCTTCTCAAGGGCCTGATCCCTCACTTGCACGATGACATGGAGACCGAAGCCCACATCAAAGAGTTGGTACCCTTCGGTGGCTCCATGCCGAGCGACGTCACAATTCGATGGACATCACTGTTCTCCCGCTCGGCGATCGAGGCCTCGATGGCGCCGATCCAATCCGTCATGGTGCCGATCAAGGGCACCGTCCAGGTCAACGACACCCTTTCGACAGTGATTTCGACGATGCTCTTCCACAGGGTCGACCTGGTCGCGGTACTCGATGGCGAGAAAGTGGCGGGTGTGGTCTTGATGACCAATATCTTCGACATCGTCGCCCAGTTCATCATGGAGTATGGCCAACCTCCCAATGCCGCCGGCGGTAAGGACGGCCCCGATGCCTGAAACCGTATCTACCCCCGGCGCTGAAACTGGCTCGAATTCCCGCCGCCGCTGGACGATTCGATTTCGGAGGAAACCCGAGTCGACCGTTGACTGGAAACGGCTCTTCTTTCTCCTTCTCGGCGTTTCGCTTTTCTTCGCAGTCTACTTTTCACCGGCGTGGCCGGATGCAATCGATCCAATGGGGGAGGCTTTCGAGCTCAGTTCTCAGGGCAAGGCAGCGCTCGGTCTGTTTCTGCTTGCCGCCGTGTGGTGGGTCTTCGAGGTGGTGCCGATCGGCGTCACCAGCATCACTATCGCCGTCACCCAGGTGCTCTTCCTGATTCGCCCGGACGTGATGCTGGTCGGGGGGGACGCACCGGTCGGCGGCGCCGAGCTCGCCTTCAAAGAGTTCATGCATCCCTCGGTCTGGTTCATCTTCGGATCGATCGTCATTGGAATGGTCTTCACCAAAACAGGGCTCACGAAACGACTCGCGTACAAAATGCTGGTCCTGGTCGGTGAGAAGACGAGCCGCATCTACCTCGGTTGCTTCGTCATGACAGCCGTCCTGACCCACGTCATGGCCCACACCGCGGTCGCCGCAACGATCTTCCCGCTGCTGGTTGCGATCTACCGTCTCTACGAAGAGGGGGATGAACCGACCAAGTTCGGTAAGGGCCTCTTCATGGGCATGGCCTACGTCGCCGGCGCCGGCAGCATCGTCACCCTGCTCGGCGCGGCCCGCGGCGCGGTCGCCCTCGGGTTTTACAAGGAGATTACCGGCCAGGACGTCACCTTCTTCGGCCTCACCTGGTACATGTTCCCGATCGGGTGGGTGATGGTCTTCGTGCTGTGGGGCTTCTTCATGATCTACTACAAACCGGAGCGCGCCTCCATCCCGGGCCTCCGTGAACGCGCCAGAGATCTCTATACGCGGCTGGGGCCGATCACCGCCAAAGAGATCCAGGCCGCGGTCATCGTCCTCGGGGCGGTTTCAGTCATGAGTCTGCGATCGTTCATCCCCGCGCTCAAGAGTGTCGACAAGAGCGGAGTGATCCTGCTCGCGACCGTGCTCTTCTTCGTTCTCAAGATCCTCGATATCAATGACCTCGAGAACGTGCCGTGGAACATCATCCTCCTCTTCGGGGGCGCGATGAGTCTCGGTTACTGTTTGGTGCTGACCGGTGCCGCCGACTGGCTCGCCATCAATACCGTGTCTCTGCTCAAGACCGCGCCGGCCCTGGTCTTCATCCTCGGCATGACGGGCTTCGTCTTGATCATGACCAATCTGATCATGAATGTCGCCGCCATCGCCATCTGTCTGCCGGTGGCACTCAAGGTCGCACCCTATCTGGGGGTCGGTGGCGAAGTGATCCTCTTTGGTGCCCTGGTTGCAGCCGGCATGCCCTTCCTGTTGTTGGTGGGCGCCGCCCCCAATGCCATCGCCTACGAAAGCAAGCAGTTCACCTCCGGAGAGTTCTTCAAGGCCGGCATTCCGGCCAGCTTGCTGCTGATGGTGGTGATCGCCATCTTCGTCATCTTCATCTGGCCGGTTATGGGCATGGAGGTGATCATCCCGACCCAGTGAGAAAAGGGCGCTTCTGAATCGAGGTCATACGCAGGAGGTGCAGATTGCCGACTTCAAAACTGATCTCAGGGTATCGAGAGTTCAGGGATAAGTTCGACTCAGAGCACGAAGTCTTCGAAAGGCTGGCCGAAGAGGGTCAGAATCCAAAGGTCCTGTGGATCGGTTGCGCGGACTCGCGGGTCGTACCTGAGCTGATCACCGGCGCCGACCCGGGCGAGCTCTTCGATGTGCGCAACATCGCCAACGTGGTCCCGCCCGCCGCCTCCGCCGCATGCGCGACGGGCGCCGCGGTCGAGTACGCCGTGATCCACCTCAATGTCAGCCACATCGTCGTCTGTGGCCACACCGACTGCGGTGGCATCAAGGCCCTCGAGGCAACGCCGGATCCCGGTAACCAGCCCCATATCACCTCCTGGCTCGAGCTTGCTAGACCGGCCCGCGACCACGTTCTCCGCTCCGACATTGCTGAGGAAGATCAGTACTTGGAAACAATCAAAACCAACGTGCTCGTGCAGTGTGAAAACCTGCGGTCCTACCCTTGCGTTGCCGACGGCGAGCAATCGGGCGGTCTGTCTATCCACGCCTGGTTGTACGATCTACACACCGGCAGGATTCTGGCGTTCGGCGACACCTCTGGGCAGTGGAACCCAGTGGCGGAACAGCAGCCATGATCCAGTCCCACAAAGACACCTGGAACGCCTGCAGCGCTATGATTGCCGCAAACCAGAGACCGGCGCAGGAGAAAAGATGACACCAACGGATGGCGCCGAGACGCGTCCGGCACGCCGATTCAGGGTCCCGACGGCGACGGCGATGCTGGCGCTTTTCATCATCGCACCGCTGGTGATTACCGGGGCCGTCAATCTCCACCAGTTCCGCAACGCTTATCGGACCAAGGTCTCAAATGAGCTCTCGGTCATGATCGAGCGCCACAGCCTGACAGTCGACGCGTTCATCAACGATCGGCTGAGCGACATCCGAGTCATCGCTCGCGAGCATCCCCTCGAACGGTTGCGGCAGCCCGAGTTTCTGCGGCTCGTCCTCAACCTCATGCGCGAGGAGTATCACGGCGCGTTCGTCGATTTGGGCCTCGTGAGCTCGGACGGTATTCAGGTGGCCTACGCCGGACCGTTCAATCTGCACATGGCTGAATACTCCGCAGCCCCCTGGTTTCAGGAGGCCATGGCCAGCGAGAACTTCGTTAGTGACGTTTTCGCCGGTCTTCGCGGATCGCCCCACTTTATCGTTGCGACTCAGAGAAAGGTCGGCGACGAGCTTTATGTAGTCAAGGCAACGATCGACTTCGAGGCTTTCAACGCCCTCGTCGAGAACCTGCGCATCGGCAGCACCGGATTTGCTTTCATCATCAATCGGGAAGGCGAGTTTCAAACCAACCCCCGCTTCGTGGTAGCGCTCAACCGTCCTCCATGGATCGACCTCCTGGAAGGCCGCGTCCGGTCAGACAGGATCTCGGTGTTGGACGGCGAGGATGTTCTCGGACGGAAGGCCATCTTTACCATCGCGCCGCTCAAACAGGGCCAGTGGTTCCTGTGCTACCAGCAAGAGACCTCTGATGCGTTTACCGAACTCCGACGGGTGCAGGAATTCGCGGCAGTCGTCCTGATCATCGTCTCGTTGGCTGCGATCTTTGCCGGGTACTTGCTTTCACGCAGCCTCGCCCAACGACTTGCCGACGCCTATCGCGACCGAAGGGTAATGGCTCACCAGGTCATCGAGACCGGGCGCCTCGCATCTATCGGCGAGCTCGCCGCCGGCATTGCTCATGAGATCAACAACCCGGTGGCCATCATGGTCCAGGAAGCGGGTTGGATCGACGACCTGCTCGGTGAGGGCGATCCGTGTTCCGGCGAAAACCTCGAAGAAATCATGCGCGCGGTCACCCAGATTCGGACGCAGGGCGATCGCTGCAAGGAGATTACCTATAAGCTCCTGAGCTTCGCGCGCAAGACGGACCCGACGATACGTGAGGTCGAGCTCAACGATGTCGTCGACGAGGTGATCGGGCTGACCAGCCAGAAGACCCGGTACGCCAATGTCAGCATCGAGACCGAGCTCAACCCGCATCTTCCCGCCATCCACGCCTCTCCCTCCGAGCTCCAACAGGTCCTCCTCAATCTGGTCAACAACGCCATCGATGCCATCGAGCGGCCGGGCGGCACCGTCACCGTTGCTACGAAAATCGTCGGGGACAAGGTCGTCCTCGAGGTGAGGGATACGGGCAAGGGTATCCCCGAAGCCAACCTCGGCCGGATCTTCGACCCCTTCTTCACCACCAAACCGGTCGGTCAGGGCACCGGGCTCGGGCTCCCGATCTGCTACGGGATCGTTGAAAAAATGGGGGGGAGAATCACGGTCGAGAGCGAAATCGAAAAGGGCACCACATTTACCGTGTTCATTCCTCGGGAAGCTCCCGAGGGAGATAACGTCGAATCGGAAACCCGGGGAGATCGATCATGATGGAACCATCGGTATTACTCGTTGACGACGAGGTTGCGTTCGTCGAGACCCTCGTAAAACGTCTCAAAAAAAGAAACCTTCGTGTCGATTTCGCACACAGCGGTCAAGCGGCCCTCGACAAGCTGGCCGCCAGCGGGCCGACGAAGTTCGACGTTGTGGTTCTTGACGTCAAGATGCCCCAGATGGATGGGCTCGAGACGCTCGCGCGAATCAAGGAAAAGCATCCTTTGATCGAGGTGATCATGCTCACCGGCCACGCAACGGTGGAATCGGCAATCGAGGGAATGAAACAGGGGGCGTACGATTACCTGATGAAACCCTGTGAGGTCGATGTCTTGTTGACGAAGCTCAACCGGGCGACCGAAAAGAAACGCGAACACGAGGAGAAGATCCTCGAGGCACGCGCGTCCCTCATCTCGCTCCGGAGGGGAGACTGAGAGAAACAACATGGTCGAGGGAACTGACGTCAAAAAGCTCCTCCTGGTGGATGACGAGGTTGGATATCTCGAGGTGCTCGCCAAGAGACTCACCCACCGCGGCTTCAAGGTCACGACCGCATCGAGCGGCGCGGAGGCGATCCGCGCATTGCGGAAGTGGGAGTTCGACCTCGCAGTGGTGGATCTCAAAATGGAGGACATGGACGGCATCGAGGTCCTCAAGGTCCTCAAAAAGATGGACCCTGCGCTGCAGGTGATCATCCTCACCGGTCACGGCTCGGAAAGGGCGGCTCGAGACGGCATCGCCCACGGAGCCTTTGACTACCTGATCAAACCGATCGGCCTCGATCCACTGATCGCGAGGATCCGCGCCGCACTGAGCCCGGAATCCACCTGAGGATACGCGAGGGACTCACTAATGACCGCCTTCCGTAGGTATTCAATCCTGGTGCTTCATTTCACGTTCGGAGGAGGAGAAATATGAACTTTTTCAAGGCGTGGGGAGAATTCATGATGATTGCGACCCGCGCCCACGCGGAGTGGGAGCTCGAAACATCGAACAGGATTCTGCACGACCCTAGGCGGTTGCTGATTCTGGTCCTTCTCGTGGTTCCGATCTTCGTTTTCGGGCCAGTCGTCGCGGCACAGGTCATAGACCAGGCAGCCGCAGCAGGAGACGTGCTGCCCGATGTCCTTGGTGGCAAAAAGGCCTACAGCCCAGCCTATTACTCGACGGGGATTTTTATTGCGTCGATTCTCATCGGGCTCTGCGCCGGTCTGATCACCGGCTGCATCGGGGCAGGCGGCGGCTTCATCATCGCGCCCGCCCTGATGTCGGCCGGAATCAAGGGCATCCTCGCGGTTGGTACAGATCTGTTCCATATTTTCGCGAAGGCAATTATGGGGAGCGTCATCCATCGCAAACTGGGCAACGTGTCTGTGCCTCTGGCCGTGACCTTCCTCATCGGGGCCATTGGGGGGGCCACCATCGGGGGGGTCATCAACCGGGTCCTCTACGAAATCAACCCGGTCCTTTCGGACGCCTTCATCACGACGATCTACTCGATCATGCTCGGCAGTCTCGGTGCCTACGCCATGATCGACTTCCTCAAGGCTCGAAAGAGCGCATCAGCCGAAGATGATGCTCACGGTGATCGCTCGGAGGGCGCCGACCTCGGCAATCTGCCGAAGAAGCTACAGGCCATCAACGCGCCACCGATGATCACCTTCGATCAAAATCTGATCCCCGGCGGTCGTCGGATCTCGGCGTGGTTCCTGATTGCGAGCGGTTTCTTGGTCGGCTTCGCTGCCGCGATTATGGGGGTCGGCGGCGGCTTTCTCACCTTCCCGATATTCGTCTACACCCTCGGGGTGTCGTCGATGACTACCGTGGGCACCGACATTTTCCAGATCGTTTTCACCGCCGGGTACGCCGCCATCAGCCAATACGCGATCTACGGCTTTATCTTCTACACGCTGGCAATGGGCATGTTGATCGGCTCCCTTTTCGGTGTTCAGGTTGGCGCCATGGTGACCAAGGTCGTCAAGGGCATCACGATCCGTGGTTTTTATGCGATGGCGGTCCTTGCGGGGTTTGTCAACCGGATCTTTGCGCTCCCCGGGAAGCTTTCAGATCTCGAGGTGATCTCTCTCTCACCGGGAACGATCAGCGTTCTTGACGGCATCGGAGTATGGGCATTCTTCTTGGTCATCGGGGGCTTCGCCTTGTGGGTCTTCTACACCTTTGTCAGCAATCTCAGCAAACTTCGAGGAGCGGAGGTGCCGTCATGAGTCGTATCAAGAAGAAGGAGTTCGCGATCGGCGTCTTTTTGATGGTGACCTTTATCGCGGTAATGGTCGGCATCTTCATGCCCCTGTTCGATGAAGGGAATGCACTGAATTACCTCGACAATCTTTACAACTCAATCTCCAAAGGCTCAGCCTACTACATCCCGAAGGTCGAGCACCTGATCAACGATCACGGTAGCGAGGTCGTCACCCTCAACCTCAAGATGACGGACCCGAGCGCAGCAGAATCGGCCGAACCCCTATTCTCGAGAGCCGGTGCCACGACCGCGATCGAAGACGACAATCTGATGGTCGACGGCGACCTCGAGACGATATTTTCGGCCTGTCTCGAGGATGCAGAATCCGCGTACCACAACCGCAGCGAGGACCTCGTTGCCCGTTACGGAATGGAAGCGCGGCCCGCACTCCACTCGTGGTGGCTGGCCCTCGGCGCCATGGAAAAGGACCTCAACCGGCAAAAGCTCTTCGACGCGGCCCAGCTCACCCACACCGTACAGGCCAAAACGGTGGAGTGCGCCTACAACTATTACGGCATTGAAGCCCAGGAAATCAGGAACCGGTGGGGAACGGTCCTGTTCTCGCTCGTTTTCTACGTCCTCTACACCATCTGGTACGGCTTCGGGATCATGTACATTTTCGAGGGCCTCGGTTTCGAGTTGGCGGCGCACTAGTCGCGGTAGGATAGACCCGACGACCTGAATGCGAAAGTTCCGGTTGGGGAGGTGTGGGCGATGGCCATCTCGGTGCTCGTGGTGGACGATGAAGAAACCTTTGTTCAAACGCTTGCGAAAAGGCTGACCCTCCGTCGCTTCAACGTCTACACCGCAAGCCGAGCCGAAAGGGTTTTTGCCACACTCAGTGAAAACCTGATCGATGTGGTCGTCCTTGACGTCAAGATGCCGGACCTCGACGGGATCGAGGCGACCCAAACGATCAAGAACAGCTACCCGCTCATCGAAATCATCCTCCTGACCGGCCACGCCAGCCTGGAAGCTTCTTTGGAAGGGATGAAGAGGGGCGCCTTCGACTATTTGCTCAAACCGGTCAATATCGACGAGCTGGTCTACAAGATCGAGGACGCGCACCGCAAAAAAGAGCTCCAGGAGGAGAAGATCCGCCGGCTCAAGGATGAGAGCAACGACCCGTCCGGCGAGGTTGGGCCCGTCGACTGAGATGAGCGCACTCACGTGGCTGCAACGACTGGTCGGCCGCTTTCGCGGCACCCCTTCGGAGCAACCTGACCCCGAGGCAGCGCGAAACCTTTTTCAACGCCGGTACCACGCTTTGCGCCTGCTGTTGGCCGCCAACACCCAGGCGCTCAGCGCCATGGCAGCAATGGAGCAGGCCGCCATCAAGGGCGGTGGGTTCGGGATGACATTTGTTCGTTCCCACTGCACCGCAGTCGGGGTCAACGTTTTCAAGATGGTTCGCAATCTCGATATTCTCGCGCCGGAGAAGTACACCCTCCTCTTCGATCGCCTGGAAGAGATCCAGCACCGAATCGACGATGATCTCGCAACCATCCCAACCCCCGGAGACGTGCCGCACGTCCTGCCGATGGCTGAGATCCAGCACACGCACATCGACGTAACCGGTTCAAAGATGGCGACTCTCGGCGAAGTTGCCAACGTGGTCGGACTTTCGGTTCCCGGGGGCTTCGTCATCACGACCTCGGCCTTCGATCGTCTGATCGCCGCCAACGATATCCAGCCCGAGATCAGCCGTCTCCTCCAGGCCTACCAATCGGAAAAACTGGACGAACTCTTCGTCCTCAGCTCCAAGCTCCAGCAGCTGATTCTGACGGCCGAGGTTCCACCCGAAATCGCCGACGCCATTGTGGCCGGCGCCGAGGCCGCCGAGCCGGCACCCTACAGCACCTTCGCCTTACGGTCGAGCGCACTGGGCGAAGATTCGGCCGGCGCGTCTTTTGCCGGACAGTACGAGACTCTCCTCAACGTGCGTCGTTCCAACCTGGTGGCCAGTTATCTGGAAATCGTGGCCAGTACGTACACTCCGCAGGCTATGCAGTACCGCAAGCGCCATGGCCTCCGCGAAGACCAGGTGGCCATGAGTGTGGGCTGTCTCGAGATGATCGACGCCCGCTCGGGAGGCGTGGTCTACTCCGGGAACCCCGGTGATGATCGAGACTCCGACATCTACATCAGTTCGGCCTGGGGTCTGCCAAAGTCGATTGTTGACGGTCGGTTCGCCTCGGATCTGATCATCGTCAAGCGGGCCGAACCTCCGACGATTTCAAGCCGTGATATCGGTGACAAGAGAAATCAGTTCGTGCTTCACCCGAGGGAAGGCGTCCGCCGAGCCGATGTTCCCGACGCAATGCAACGGCAACCCAGCCTCGCGGACCACGAGGCCCTCGCGATCGCCGACGCCGCAATGAAGCTGGAATCGCATTTCGGAACCCTGGTAGATGTCGAGTGGGCCATGACCCACGCCGGCGACATCGTAATTCTCCAATGTCGGCCTCTGACGCAGTTGCGTGAATCCACCGATCGTTCCCTTCCCGCCGACACCCCAAAGCCCCTGATCAGCGGCGGCGTCAACGCGAGCCCCGGTGCGGCCGCGGGACCGGTCCATTGGGTCACCCGTGACATGGATGCACTGTCCTTTTCCCGCAACTCGGTCCTCGCCCTCGTTCAGCCCCTGCCGCGGTGGGCCGCCCTACTCGATCGCACCGCCGCCGTGGTCGCTGAGGAAGGCGGCATCGCGGGTCATCTCGCGACGGTCGCCCGCGAGCTCGGTGTGCCGGCAATCCTCGGAGCGGGATCCCTCGCGGACCTCGAGAACGGTTTCGAGGTCACGGTGGACGCGAGCGGGCGGGCCGTCTATGCGGGCACGATCGACGCGCTGATCGAGCAACGGGCGGCGCATCCCGAGCAGGTGGCCGACAGCCCGGTCCGGCGAACCCTGCGGACGGTGTTAACCCACATTTCTCTCTTGAATCTGGTCGACCCTAAAGGCCTCGATTTCACCCCCGAGAACTGCAAAACCATGCATGACATCACCCGCTTCTGTCACGAGCAGGCGGTGCGCGAAATTTTCGCCTTCGGGACCGAAACCAAGTTCCCGGAGTACGCCAGCAAGCAGCTCCACCACAACGTGCCCATGCAGTGGTGGATTCTCGACCTCGGTGGGGGGTTCGGGCAACCGGTGAGTGGCAAGTATGTCCGTCTCGAGGACATCGCCTGCAAGCCGATGCTGGCCCTGTGGGACGGCATGGTGGCGGTGCCGTGGGACGGACCGCCCGCGACTTCCCGCCGCGGCCTCGCCTCGATTCTCTTCGAGGCCACCGCCAACCCCGCCCTTGCCTCCCCCTTCAAAAAGCCCTATGCCGATCGCAACTACTTCATCATTTCCGAGCACTTCTTGAATCTGCAGTCGCGCTTCGGTTTCCATTTCACCAACGTCGAGGCTCTTGCCGGTCCGCGTCTCGAGGAGAACTACCTGAGCTTTTCCTTCAAGGGCGGCGCCGCCGATCTCGAACGCAAGGCCGCACGCGCGCGGTTCATCGGCGACCTGCTGGCCGAATTGAGCTTCGACACCGAGGTCATCGAGGACGTCGTCAACGCGCGCCGCACGAGCCTTGACCACCAGGATGTCGAGCAGGGCCTGCGGGTGGTCGGCTACCTCCTCATGCATACTCGACAGCTCGACATGATCATGGCCGACCGCGCCGCGGTTGCGCATTACGGCGCCAAGATACGCGCTGACCTGACTCAGTTCATTTGATCACTTGCCTTGCACCGCCGCTCGAGCCCGGGCCTCGCACTCGCCGTCAGCGACGATAACGAGACGGTCGCTCCCCTCGAGGCGTGTGTCCGGCAAGGGGTTCGCCTCGACCTGCGCGCCTCGCCGAACCGCGAGCACGGTGGCGCCCGTGGCGCGCCGCAGATCGAGATCGCGGAGGGTCTTCCCAGCGGCCGGTCCGTTCGCAGCAACCTCCACCTCCGTGAGGCGAACGTGGCGGCGGAGTTCGTCGAAGGTCACCGCATGCTCGACCTCCTCGCTTGACCGAAGGGCACCGTAATGCCGGCGACGCAGCGCCGCCTTTTCGTCGAGGATCATGGATGTCGGAGCCCCATACATTTCGAGTACCCGCCCAACCAGTTCGAGGGAGGTCTCGAACTCTTCGGGGATGACCTGATCCGCTCCGAGGGATTCGAGCGGGTCAACCTCTTTTACATATCGCGTGCGGGCGATGATGGTGGCATCCGGCGCCAGGCGGCGCGATGCCGCGACGACCTCTCGCGTGCTCGCGGCATCGGGGATCGCCACGATCACCCCCCGGGCACGTTGGACCCCGGCCGCGCGCAGAACCGCCTCCTGCTCGGCGTTGCCGTATACGGCGTATTCGCCCGCTTCCTGAAGCTCACGGACGGTGTGTGGGTTGAGGTCAACCAGCACGCGGGGCACGCCCAGCGGAGCCAGTGAAAGGTGAACGTTGCGGCCGTTGACGCCGTAGCCGACGATCACGAGGTGGTCGTCGACATCGACCTCGGGTACCACGGTATCTGCGCGTTGGGCTAGTCGGTGGGCCACTGCCGTGAGACCGGGCGTCAGAATCAACGTCGGAACCGCTATCGCGAGGAAAAGCGCGTGCGCCGATTCGCCCACGAGTCCGAGCCGTCCAGCCTCGGAAGCGACGACCAAGGAAAACTCCCCGATCTGAGCCAGCCCAAGACCGATCGCGACAGCGGTGCGCGGGTCGCGGACCACCGGCCACACCGCCACCGCCGCCAAAGCAGTCTTGCCGAGCACGATCACGGCGATCAGGCAGAGGGTGATCACGGGCTTCGTGACCCACACCGACGGATCCACCAACATCCCGAGCGATACGAAAAAGAGGCTGTTGAAGACGTCGCGCAACGGTGTAACGTCCTCCACCATTCGGCTGACATACTTCGATTCCGATACGACCATCCCGGCAAGAAACGCCCCCAACGCCACGGACAACCCGAA